>Ga0137308_100120_pt1 | contig 140596 bp, 108 predicted proteins | sample Inofrocosms_June_FD_97181 | JGI IMG/M metagenome (GOLD analysis project Ga0137308, IMG submission 97181) | Mouse cecal microbial communities from Vienna, Austria - N-Acetylneuraminic and N-Acetylglucosamine D2O microcosms_June | ecosystem: Host-associated > Mammals > Digestive system > Large... | reverse complement strand
CAGGAAACGATCATCCGGACCGCTATCATGGCTATTATTTCTGTTTGAACGTGCGCGATCAGATGGTTGTGCTGGGGCGTTCTTCCGGGGATAACTGGACGGAGATTGCCTCCAAGAAAATGACCGTCAAATATGGAACGACTTACCGTCTGAAAGTAACGGCATATGGCAGCCATATCACTTGTTATGTGGATGACAATGGAAAAAATTATGCCAAAATCGACGTGATAGATAGTGAACATTCTGCGGGAAGCATCGGTGGACGGAACTGGTTTTCGGAAACAGATTATTCAAACATGAAAGTAAGCACATATCAGGAGACAGAACTGGACGAGAGCGCATCTTATACGAACCCCTTATTGAATATGTGCGCAGATCCTGATGTGCTCTATCATAATGGGACCTATTTTCTGTATCCCACGAATGCAGGCGATGACAACGACGACCAGGGATTCAAGGTATACACCTCTACCGACTTAGTACACTGGGCGGAAAAAGGGTTTGCTTTCCGCAAAGGAGACGGCTGGGGATCCAACAATTTCTGGGCGCCGGATATTATTGAGCGGGACGGTACATTTTATATGTACTACGTTGCCAATGAGCAGATTTGTGTGGCAACGAGCGATTCACCTTTAGGGCCTTTCAAGCAGGATGTATTTAAACCGATGCATAATGATGTGAAAGAGATAGACGCCCACGTATTTTATGATGAACCATCCGGGAAATACTACATATACTTTGTGCGCTTTGACAATGGAAACGTCATGTATGGCGCGGAATTAAATGACGACATGAAAACGATTAAGGAAGACACCGTCACCAGGCTTTTTGCAGCAGATCAGGGCTGGGACCAGGATATGGGGAACATCAATGAAGGACCTTTTATGCTGACAAAGGATGGCAAATATTATCTGACGTATTCCGGTTCTCATTTTCAGAGTATCAATTACGGAGCCGCTTATGCAGTTGCCGACAGCCCTCTGGGAACTTATACAAAATATAAAAATAACCCGATCATGAAATCTAATTCCCTGGCTCATGGCACAGGACATCACTGTATCACAGAATCCCCGGACGGCACAGAGCTGTTTATGGTATACCACAGGCATCATGATTTGCAGAATACAGAGCCAAGACAGCTTTGTATTGACCGTATGCAGTTTACCGAGGATGCGGATGGCGAGACAGTTCTGGAAGTAAAAGGGCCGACGGTAACGCCGCAGGCGCTTCCCTCCGGCGCAGTAGACGTCAACAACTTTATTGAATTTGACAGGGAATCCTTAGAAGATATTATAGTAGATGCGGGGACGCCGGTGGCAGAGTGGGGTCTTCCGTCCCAGGTTGGACTTATCACATCTAAGGGTGATGCGCAAACTGCTTACAAAGCGGACGTGACGTGGGAAACGCCTGCGGATGATGCAGGGAACCACGGGCAGAGGGAAGTGAAGGTGAAAGGAAGGGCTACGCTCCCGGAAGGAGTGGCGAACCTCGGCAATCTTTCCCTGGAAACAGAAATTAAGGTTATCGTCAATGAAGGAGGACAACCTCCGATCAGCTATAAAGTAGAGAAATTGGAGGCAGAGTTTGCCATTCTGCGAGGAAAGGCTAAGGGAGTGGCCCACAAAGCGGCTTCCGGCGGCATGAAAGTAGGGTATATTGACGATGAGGACGCAACCGTTACCTTTACCTTAACGGCGCCGCGGGATGGCGTTTACCGCATTGAAGTGGCGGCAGGCGGAGATCCGGCGTTCCCTTATCCCGGACATAAGTACTGGTTAAATGACGATATGGACAATGCAAAACAGATCTATTATCAGGCGGCGGGATTTGATAACTGGATTCTCTATCCTCTGGAATTAGAATTGAAAGAGGGGGAAAATACGCTGACGTTTACTCATTCAGGCAGAGATTTGAGTTTTTCAGAATTGGATTATATTAATTTTTACACGGCTTATCCGCAGATAAAACTTACGATAGACGGGGCAGAAATCGAAGGATTTGACATGGATAAATTCACCTATGAGCAAGAGGTTGCAGACCTTTCACAGCTTCCACTGATAGAGGCGTCTGTCAATGGTGAGCTCAAGGATTTGTTCGAGGTTACCGTAAGGCAGGGAACGAAAGAGCGTCCAGAAGCGTCTGTAACCGTCGCCGGTCCGCAGGATTCTGGATTTGAAAAGAGTTATACCGTTCGTTTCCTTGGCCCGCAGACGTTTGGCAACGTATTGGTGAACTATGGCGCCGACCCTTATGTTACTTATCAAGATGGCTATTATTACTATATTCGAGTAAAGCAGGATAGATCTATCTGGGTGTCAAAATCCAGAGAGTTGAGCAGAATCGGGCAGGTAGAGCCTAAGATGGTATATGAGCCGTCTGGCGACGAGCCGTCAGCAGAGTTGTGGGCTCCTGAGATTCATTATCTGGATGGAAAATGGTATATTTATTATACCGCAGGAGCCGGGGCAAACCATAGAATGTATGTTTTGGAGAGTGAGACGGCAGACGCCCAGGGAAAATATATCTTTAAAGGCAAGCTGGCGCCGGAGACAGACCGTTGGGCGATCGACCAGACCGTACTGGAACATGACGGGCAATTGTATGCGGTCTGGTCGGGCTGGGAAGGCGCTGTCAATGTGGATCAGAGAATTTATATTGCTAAGATGGACAATCCATGGACAATTTCCGGGGAGAGGGTGGAACTCTCAAAGCCGGAATACGACTGGGAAAAGCAGGGAGGCAGTCCCTTCATCAATGAAGGCGCGCAGATTGCCAAAGCGCCGGATGGAACAGTAAATATCGTGTATTCTGCAAGTGGAAGCTGGTCGGATTTCTATTGTCTTGGAAGCCTGACCTTAAAGAAGGATGCAGATCCCATGGAGGAATCTTCTTGGATGAAGGCGGAAAAGCCTGTATTTGAGAAGAATAATTCTACAACGTTTTCTACGGGACATGCCTGCTTTACTACTTCCCCGGATGGAGAAGAAGATTATATCGTATATCATGCCACCAAAAATTCCGGCGACGGCTGGAACGGCCGCGGCGTACGGACGCAGAAAGTATACTGGAATGAGGACGGCACGCTGGATATTGGAAACGCGTTGGAGTACAATGCGCAGGTGAACTGGCCTTCCGGCACGCCTAAAGTGGCATATTACAGGCTGGAAGCAGAGGACGGCGTGTGTGAAGGCAGCGCCAGCGTTGTGGAAACGTATAATTCTTCCGGCGGCAAAAAAGTATCGAGGCTTCGTCAGACAGGCGATCAGGTTGTATTTACGGTAAATGCCAAAGAAGCAGGAGCTTACAGGCTCTATCTTGGTGCAGCAGCCGGCGAGGATAACGCGGGCTTGGCCGTAAAGGTAAACGACGGCAAATTCATTGACCGGGCAGTTGTAAAATTTAACGCGAATTATACAGACAGGATTGTGGCAGATAACTGGGCGGGTTATGAAGTAGAAACTGTATTGAAACAGGGAGAAAACACCATAACCGTCAGTGGGAATGAGCCCATGCGGCCCGCAGATTTAGATTATATTGAATGGCATCCATGCGTAAAGGAGGGCCATAGCTGGAAGACTGTTTCCGTAATAAAAGAGGCGAGCTGCAAAGAAAGCGGAATCGAAGAGAGAATGTGTACGGTATGTGAGATGACGGAGGAGATGGAAATACCGGCATTAGAACATGCAAGGACAGAAATCAGGAATGCAAAAGCCGCAACCTGTACGGTAGACGGCTATACAGGGGATACTTATTGTAAGGATTGCGGCGATAAGCTAGGAACTGGCAAAAAAATTGCCGCTTTGGGGCACAAGTGGGACAATGGAAAAGTTACGAAGGCCGCGACAGCAACGGCGAATGGCGTAAAGACTTACACGTGTACCGTATGCGGGGCAAAGAAGACGGAGGCAATACCCGCGTCCGGCAGTCTGGCAGCCGGCACAAAATTAACGAGTGGTTCCGGCAAATATCAGGTGGCAAAAAACAAAACGGTGGTCTATACCGGGGCGGCTAAAAAAACAAAAACGGTTAAAATTCCGGCAACCATCCGTGTAAAAGGCGTTACTTACAAAGTAACGGCGATTGGCGCAAATGCGTTTAAAGGGAACAAAACTGTGACAAAGGTAACCATGGGCAGCAACATCAAAACGATCGGCAAGAATGCGTTCTATGGCTGTACAAAGCTGAAATCCGTTACCATTGGCAAGAATGTAGATACGATAGGCGTCCAGGCGTTTGCTAACTGTACGTCGTTGACGGCCATTACCATTCCGGCGAAGGTCAATAAAATTGGCGCCAAGGCATTCTACAAATCTAAGAAGTTAAAGAAAGTGGCGGTTAAGACAACGAAACTTACTACGAAGAAAGTAGGAAAACTGGCGTTTAAGGGTATTTATGCCAAAGCATCCATTAAGGTTCCTAAGAGTAAATTGAAAACTTACAAGAAGCTGCTGAAAGCGAGAGGTATCAGTTCCAAAGCGAAGGTAGCAGTGAAATAGAGGCCCGGATGTTATCCCTGAAAAGGGAAAGATTTTATAAATGAAAGATTGTTTTTTGTAAATACAAGGGAAACTAAATGTATTATGATGTAAGAGTAAAAGATATCATGCCTGTAGGCCTCAAATCATAGGTAGCAGTGATAGATATGAAGATACAGGTAGAAGCTTTTTCTCTCCCTTAACAAAGATGGGCTGTTGCACTTTCCACCATTGGTGCAGCAGCCCGCTTTGTCATGTAAGGAGGGATACGGTGTGGTTTGGACTTTACCATAGATGTGGCAGCCGGATTAGCTTGACGCGTACATATACCGGAAAACGGGGGCATAAGATATGGTAAAGGTATATTTCAAGGAAAAGTCGCGTCATGAATGAAATCACATTAAAGAAGTACCATGGGTTAGGCAATGATTATCTGGTGTTAGACCCCAATAAAAATAAACTGCCGTTGCAGAGCCGTAATATAGAGATGCTGTGTAGGAGAAATTTTGGGGTGGGAGCGGACGGTCTCTTATATGGGCCCATTTGGGAGAATGGCAAGTGGAAAGTCCGCGTGTTCAACCCGGACGGCTCAGAAGCGGAACAGAGCGGTAACGGCGTACGCATTTTTGCCAAATATCTGCTGGACGAGGGATATATAAAAGGGAGAGAGCTAACGCTCAATACGCTGGCAGGCGAGGTGAAGGTGGAGTTTCTCGAGGAAAACGGCAGCAGTATGCGCGTCAACATGGGCAGGCCCATGTATGCAGGGCCAGGGATGAAGCTCAACGGCCTGGAAGGAGAGGTTGTCAATGCCCATCTGCGGTTTTGGGATAATGACTACAACACGACATGCCTGTCTGTGGGAAATCCCAACTGTGTGATAATGATGGAGGAGGTGACGCCGCAGAAGGCCAAATCGCTCGGCCCCTATGTGGAACAGGCGTCTTATTTTCCCAACCGCACGAATATGCAGTTGTGCAAAGTAGTTGACCGGGAGAACATTGTCATTGAAATCTATGAGAGAGGAGCCGGCTATACGCTGGCCTCCGGCACCGGAGCTTGTGCGGCCGCAGCCGCGGCAAAGCGCATGGGGCTTGTGGACAATATGGTGGCCGTGCATATGCAGGGTGGGGATCTGATTGTGGAGATAGATGATACCGATACGATTTATATGACGGGGAGCGTAGAACAGGTGGGTACGTTCACGCTGGCGGAACATTTTTTTGCGTAGCCGGAAGTTTTTGTATTTCTTTCATCTTGCAGCTCTGCCGCCGTTATCTGTTATGTTTACCGGAGGACGGAGGGTAGGGCTCTTTGCGGTCTGTGCGATTTAGAAGGTAGTCTGCGCTAGTGTTGTAAAAATCGGACAAGGTACATAAGCGGGAAAGAGAAAGAAATTTTATGTGGCGATGAGTTTTTTGATGAATCTGTCGCTGCTGTTTTTATTTAAATATTTTGATTTTGCAGTCGAAAATCTTAATTTCATTCTCAGTAAATGCAATTTGCAAGTGATTACGCCCGGGTTCGATTTACTGCTGCCGGTGGGAATTTCATTTTATATTTTTCAGGCGCTCAGTTATACGATGGACGTGTATCGGAAAGAGATTTATGTGGAGAAGAATTTCTTTAAGTATGCGTTATTTGTATCCTTTTTTCCACAGTTAGTTGCCGGACCTATTGAACGTTCCAAGAATCTGTTGAGACAGATCGGCAAAGATATTTCTTTTTCCTATGAGAACTTCCGGCGCGGGCTTTTGATAATGCTCTGGGGATATTTCCAGAAGATTGTAATTGCCGACAGGATGGGCTTGCTGGTTGATACGGTATATGGCAATGTGGACAAATACCAGGGGGGCTATTTCCTGTTGGCAAGCGTTTTGTTCGCCGTACAAATTTACTGCGACTTTTCCGGTTATTCTCTGATTGCGGTAGGCGCCGCAAAAGTCATGGGATTTGAGCTGGAAAACTTTGACTGTCCTTATTTTGCAAAGTCGGTGGCCGAATTCTGGCGGAGGTGGCACATTTCCCTGACCTCCTGGTTCCGGGATTATCTTTACATTCCCTTGGGTGGCAACCGCAAAGGGACAGCCAGGAAGAGCGTGCGTGATGCGCTGCATATGATAAAAAGTACATTTTGGTTTCAGCACAAAAAACAAGTGACATCTGCCGCACTTTTTGTTATGATAAAAAGAACAGTGCAAATTTAGGAAGGAAGAGGAAGAGAAATGGAAAAGATACTGGATCTTATCAGCAGGGAAGTAGAGGAAGCCTTTGAAGCCAACGGCTATGACAGTAAATTTGGCAGGGTGAGCCTTTCTAACCGCCCGGATTTATGCGAATATCAATGTAACGGTGCGATGGCGGCGGCGAAAGAATACAAGTGCGCGCCCTTTCTGATTTCAGATAAGGTTGCAGATAGTTTAAAGGATAATATTATGTTTTCAGCCGTGGATTCGGTGAAGCCTGGATTTTTAAATCTCAGGCTGGATAATGAATATCTTGCGGCATATCTACGGCAGATGCGTGCAGATGAGGGACGTCTTGGCTGTGAAAAGAGTAAAGAACCTAAGAAAATCATGATTGATTACGGCGGACCGAATGTGGCAAAGCCTTTGCATGTAGGGCATCTGCGTTCTGCCATTATCGGGGAGAGTGTCAAGCGGATTGGCAGATTTATGGGTCATACGATGATCGGCGACGTGCACCTGGGAGATTGGGGATTGCAGATGGGGCTGATTATCACAGAGTTGAAAGTGCGCAAGCCGCAACTTGTGTACTTTCAAGACGATTATGAAGGGGAATATCCCGAGGATGCGCCGTTTACGATTTCCGAGCTTGAAGATATTTACCCCACAGCCAGCGCAAAGTCCAAAGAGGATGAAGCATACAAGGAGGCTGCCATGCAGGCGACTTACGAACTTCAGCATGGGCGCAAGGGTTATCAGGCTTTGCTTTCGCATATTCTGAACGTTTCCGTCAGCGATTTAAAGCGCAATTATGAGAACCTCAACGTCTCCTTTGAATTGTGGAAGGGGGAATCAGACGCCCAGCCTTATATACCGGATATGGTGCAGAAAATGAAAGACGACGGCTTTGCCCATTTGAGTGAGGGCGCGCTGGTTGTGGATGTTAAAGAGGACAGCGACACCAAGGAAATTCCGCCGTGCATGATTCTCAAATCAGATGGCGCTTCCCTCTATAATACTACAGATTTGGCGACGATCGTATGGCGTATGCAGGATTACCGCCCGGACGAGATCATTTATGTGGTGGACAAGCGGCAGGAGCTATACTTTACACAGGTCTTCCGCTGTGCAAGGAAGACGGGGCTGGTAGGGCCGGAGACGCAGTTGAAATTTTTAGGTTTCGGCACGATGAACGGCAAAGACGGCAAGCCGTTCAAGACCCGTGAGGGCGGCGTCATGCGTCTGGAATATCTCGTTAATGAGATTAATGAAGAAATGTATAAGAAGATTGCAGACAACCATACGGTGGAGGAGCAAGAGGGACGTAAAACCGCCAGGATGGTGGCCCTGTCTGCTATCAAATACGGCGATTTGTCCAACCAGGCGGCCAAAGACTATATCTTTGATGTGGATAGGTTTACCTCTTTTGAAGGAAACACAGGCCCATATATCCTCTATACAATTGTCAGGATTAAGTCTATTTTGAAAAAATATCAGGCAGAGAAGGATTTGCCGCAATCGGCGCAGATTTTGGCTGCTCATTCTGAAAGTGAGAAAGCGTTGATGTTAGAGATAAGCAAGTTTAATGGTATGATGGAGTCGGCCTTTGCAGACACAGCGCCCCATAAGGTGTGCGCTTACATCTATGACCTTGCCAATGCCTTTAACCATTTCTATCATGAGACGAAGATTCTCGCAGAGCCAGACGCAATGGTGCAGGCAGGCTATATCTGTCTGTTGGAGTTGACAAAACAGGCGTTGGAAATCTGTATTGAAGTGCTGGGATTTGAGGCGCCGGAAAAGATGTAGTCCGTTACAAGGAGCCGCCGCACTCATTATTTACCCGTTTAAAAAGAGTTCTTTCCTTTTGAACGGGTAAATAATGAGTGCGGCAGCCTCTGGCGTAAAGAAGCGGAGCGAACTCGAACCAGGCAGGCTTACAGCGAAAATGAAGGAAAGCCGGCCTTTGCTATTCCTTAATCTCATCAATGTCAGTGAGATTTACGCCTAAAGAATTTAAAATAGCCTTTAATGAATTGTAATCTTTTTTTAAACCTTCATACGTTTCAGTAGCATTTTCTTTTTTTGCATTTTTCATATGAGCTTGAATCTTTTGAAACTGTTCGACAACGTCTTTTATGATTTCACCATTACTAGGCATGGAATCACCTCCTGAACACGAAAAATTTGCAATGAAACTATATTAAGTATAGCATAGTTTCATTGCAAAGTCCATGATATTCCAGTTTCCCCATTTTTTATAATAAGTGATATTTTAGTACCAAAAGGTCTTGCAAAAATTTACAAAATGGGGAAACTTAAACTATGATAACATATGTTGTAGAATTAACGGCCCATCTCCTCGATCAGATCGCAGATTTTCATTACCGAATCCTTATAAGTAAAAGCGTTTTGCTGCTTTTTCATTTCATGCAGAGCTTTGGGACTGTGCAATAGTCTGCGCCCCAGAGCAGCCTGTTGTTTTGCCTGTTTGGCAGATATCGACATGCCATGTTTTTGGAAAAACGCCCGGTTGATCGTCTCGCATCCCGGGATAGGGGCAGTATGTACGAGTGGAATGCCGACGACGGCCGCTTCTGTAGAGGTCAGACCGCCCGGTTTGGAGTAAAGGAGGTCGCAGGCATACATGTAAAGCGCCATCTGTCTGGTGGCGCCGAGGACAGTAACACCGGCAACAGCGCCGTAACGGTTCAATAAGGACTTTCCCAAAGCGGCATTGTTCCCGCAGATTACGATAATCTGTTCGTTCTCCTGGCGATTCGCTGCCAAATAAGCTACAATCTGTTTTACCTTCCCAGCTCCCATGCTGCCGCCCATTACCAGATAGCAGACGTCATGCAAGGAAAGGCCCAGCTGTTTTCTGGCTTCCGCTTTTGTCAGGTTTCGGGTGAACGCGCTGCGTACCGGGATGCCGAAGGGTTTAAGTTTCTCAGGCGGGATGCCCCGTTTGGTGAATGATTTTGTCAGCGATTCGTGGGGAATCACATAATAATCGCAGTCCGTCTCTTCCGTAAAAGGAATACAGGCGTAGTCCGTGGCAATAAAGAGTAATTTTGGGCAGGCAATATGGTGGCGTTTCATGTAGGTGAGAATCTCTGCCGGGTATAAATGCGGCGCAACTATTATGTCGGTTGGATTGTCAGACAAGTAACGCTCCATATGATCTGCCATCAGGCCGTTCGCATAGTAAACAGGCGAAAGGAAAGGCATTTTTGTTACGAGCATTCCCAGCCGGTAGGCTAAACCGAACAGGCGGGGATGTCTTTGCACTATTTTCACGTAGAAAGCGCCTATATTTCGGGCAATCAAACTTTGGGATAACTGAAAAGGGTCTTTCATTTTAGCATGATGCCCTCTTCGTTTTAATTCCTCAAGGACGGCCAGTCCTGTGGTGTTGTGTCCGGCGCCGGTGTCGCAGGACAGAATCAGAATATTCATAATAATTTTACCTTAAGTCGTTCATTTTTTTCATGGCATGTCAGGAGCTTGCAGGAAACAGCGCCCGAAATCAGCAGCATGCCCAAGCGAATGGCTGATATTTTCACGGTCAGGAAGGTAATGATTAATGCGGCGAGATAAGCTGCCAGCGTCCGATAATAATGCGGCGAGATTACCAGAACCGTAGAAAAGACGATAAAGCAGCCGGCAAGAATCAACGCGCAGGCCAAGGAGGGATAGAGGCCCAGCAGGCAGCCAAACGATGTGGCAATGCCTTTTCCGCCGCGAAAATGGTGGAAAAGCGGGAATATGTGTCCAATGACCGGGGCGGCAAGCACAAAAGCCAGTGCGAAATCCGTACTGTCCGTCTGACGCAGGAACAGCCATACCGGCACAAAACCTTTTGCGAGATCGCAGAGTAAGGTGAGTATGCCGCACCAGAAGCCTCCCACCATAAAGGCGTTTGCCGTGCCGGGATTTCCGTCGCGCGTTCCGGCAGTGACGTCTTTGCGACAGAGGAACCGTCCCCATATATGTGCGTACAATACGCTGCCGGAGAGGTAGCCTGCCAGCAGATAAAAATAAAATCTCGTCATGATATCTCCTTCCTGAGTGATTATAAAAATACATTACTATGCAGTATATCATATTTAAAAGTAAGATACCAGAAGAATTTGAACACGGATTTTGTAACCATTATATTGATTTTATAATGATACAAATATTTATTGAAAAAGAGGGTTACAAAATAGGAACCGGTATGCTATGCTTGTAGTTGTCAGGATGTATAAACTTTAATTTGGAATAGAGGCGGAAGCAGAGGCAAGGCTTTCTGAACAAGCAAGACAAATGTTGTGTTACAAAAAAGGAGAATAGCATGATGAAGAAAAAGATATTATGGTGTTTGCTGGTACTTATGTTTATAGTGGGAGTGCAGATTTCTATGCCCTTGGAAGCAGCGGAACAATATGTTTCGTCTGTGGCATGGGATACGCCCCAAAAGGTCAAAGGGGCTGCCTTTGTCGCAAAGCGGCATAAAGTAGGTTCTCGCTATTTATCTAAGATTGTAATGAAAAAGAATGGGAGAAATACAACTATTTTATCCGGGATTGAGGCGGCTTTTGTTACCAATGGAAAAGTGTTATATTATTCTAAACAGACAAAACAGATAGACAGTTATTCTTGGAAAAATACGATATATTGTTTATGATATTAAATCGAAGAAAAGCAAAAAAATAACATCAGGGACAAACTATACAGTTCGTGGATGCAGCGGGGCATATTTGTATTACGGGCAGGACAACTGGGGCGACGGCGTGAATTTATACGCAATAAATATAAAGACAAAGAAGAAAAAACATATGGTTAATTATGTCGGTTCTGTTATAGTATCCAAGGGAAAGGTAATGACGACAACAATAAGCGGCGATGCAAACAATAATCCTATCTGTGTTTTTGATTTAAATGGTTCCGGCAAGAAAAAAGTTGCTGAAGGCTGCAGCGCGGTCATAAAGAAGGGGAAAATATATTATGTTAAAATTAATTTGAAGACTCGTAAATGCAAAGTTTATCAATGTTCCCTGAAAGGAAAAAATAAGAAAGCTGTTACAGGATGGTTGAATCGTGTTCCGTCAAAATATTTATTGGCGGGTAAGTATTGGATTGTCGAGCCCCGTAGGAAGCGTATAAGTGTTTTGTGCGAAGGAGGATGTAAGATGTCGTTATGGTTACAAGAAGAAATGGAGAAAATACAACAAGACAGGAGTAGATCGGCCCTGAGCCCTAAATATATTTTGGCTTTGGTATTCGTATTTGCGGGAATAGAGGCGGCAGTCTTTCTCATAGGCAGGATGATTCCGGGGTATAAAATACTTACCTTTTTTGGCGTTATCGGTTTTGCAGGTTTTTTTGTGATGGCATTTTTGTATGTGAAAACGAAATCTTCCTTATCAAAGCCGAAGCTTCCGTTTGCTGCAAAATGTTTGCAAAAGCTGGAACTTTCTTCCGAGGAGTTACGGCAGTTTGACGAGGAAATGAAAGCGGAACCGCTTTTGTTTCTCCAAAACGGTAAACGATTTGATAAATCTATTACGATTACGGAGCATTATCTCAAAGCAGCCTTTTTATATAGGAAAGAAATTGATTATGGTATTTTTCGCCTTTCCGATATAGACGCTACCTGGAGTGCAACGAGTAAAAATCCTGTGATCCTCAAGCCGAAAGGGAGGATATTCGACATCCTGCTGCTGGATGCGAAAGGGCAACGAATGGGCGGAGTTTCAATGGAAAACGAAAAAGATTACAAAATATTTAATGACGCTTTGGAAAAGTATGCGCCGAACATCCGACTCAACATACCTGCGGAAGAAATCAGAAAAAATTCCCAACATACATAATCTGGAAGAAACAGCAGATACTATCAGTGAAATAATTATAACGAAAGGAGATATCCATGAACCAGATATCAGAAAAAGAGTTATCCGCACTGAACGATCTGCTTTCCGGTGAGGAACTTCTGATTAAGAAATTCCAAGTGCTGGCAGACAACAGCACCGACACAGAAATGAAAGCAAAATTTACCGAGATTTCCAACGAGCACAAGGAGCATTTCCGCAACTTGTATTCTCAGTTGAGTTAGGAGGAAGAACATGCAGCAGTCATTTTATTCAGAAAAAGAAATGCTTGCGGATGCGCTGACCGCAGAAAAAACAGCCACCACGCTTTACAATACCTTTTCTAATGAGTGTGTCCATGAAAATGTGAGAGGCGCCATTCTCGACTGTTTACAAAAAGAGCATGCCATCCAGAACCAGGTATTTAATATGATGCACGACAGGGGCTACTACCCCACTCCTTCTGCGGAGACCCAGAAGGTAGATGAGGCAAAGCAGAAATTCGGCCAGTGTATGCAGAATTTCCAGTAAGCCAGCGAGACCTGAACAGAGGCGTCCCAAGGCATAACTTTGGGATGGCCTCTGTTTTTGAATGAAAGTGTTGTATAACGTAAAAAAATAATCTATAATTATGATACGCGCGTATTGTGGAAGAAATAAATAAAATAGTAAGTAAACGTGCGAAAGCGTTGAGCGCATTACATAGGGAAGTTGGTTATTATGCAAAAGATACTGGTAGTAGATGATGTGGAAGTAAACCGTGAACTGCTGCGGCAAATATTGGAAGACGAATATATTGTAGAGATAGCCGAAGATGGCGAGCAGGCCATTTGCTATCTGGCAGAGAGCCATGAGGACACAGCGGCGATCCTGCTGGATTTGCAGATGCCTAAGATGGACGGAATGGCTGTCATTGAGCAGATGAAGCGCAAGGGGTGGATGCCCAGGATTCCCGTGCTAATCATCAGCGGCGAGTATGCGGTAGAGGTGGAAAGCCGCTGTTTTGAACTCGGTGTCTCCGACTTTATCCATAAGCCTTTTGAGAGTTCCATTGTCCGCAACAGAATCCGCAATACGATGGAGCTGTTTTCGAGAAGAAACCAATTGGAGCGGAAAATAGAGGAGCAGGCGGAGACACTTAGGGAGCAGGAAGAGATTATCCGAATTCAGGCGGAGAAGCTTAGGGAGGAGCGGTCGTTTAACCGCCTGATGATGGAGTACCGCTCGGCAATTAAGGAAGTAGAGACGAAACTGCAAGTGCTGAATGAAGAATTTTCCCAGGAGTATAACCGTAATCCGTTTGAAGCTATAAAGAGCAGGTTAAAAACACCGGCCAGTATTTTTGAGAAATTGCGGCGCAAAGGATATCCGCTGACGTTAGAAGCAATCAGGGATAATCTTTCCGATGTAGCGGGTGTGCGCGTTATCTGCTCCTTTCCCGATGATATTTACCGGATTGGAAATCTGTTGACGAAACAGGATGATATCATTCTCTTGCAGGCCAAAGATTATATTAAAAATCCCAAACCGAATGGCTACCGGAGCCTTCACTACATACTGGACGTTCCTATTTTTCTGTCAAATGAGAAGAAGTATATGAATGTGGAAGTGCAGTTCCGCACAATCGCTATGGACTTCTGGGCGAGCCTTGAGCACAAATTGAGATATAAGAAGAATTGGGACAGGGCGGATGCGGATGAGATTGTCGCACAACTCAAAGCCTGTGCGGATTCCATCGAAGAATTGGATTACCGGATGCAGAAAATAAGGGACAAGATAGATAGGTGTTCTAAGGAATGATGAAAGTTCATAGATATTTCAAACACTTTTCTGGGTCTATATGCTAAACTATGGCAATAAGGAACCAGTTTAGACGAGAGGGCCTTTCGGCTAGATTGCAGAAAAATATCAGAAGATTTTTATACAACAGAGAGGAGATGTCGGTATGAAATTAAAAAAGAGAAGATTATATATGTTGGCGCTGGCAATTGTGATATGTGGTTCTGTGGCTTTGGGCGGCTGTGCATCTGGAGGAAAAACGGAGTCTGGGGAAGAAGCATTATCTGAAGAAGAGAATACATCCGGGGAAGAAGCATTATCCGAAGAAGAGAATACATCCGGGGAAGAAAGCGCGTCGCAAGGAAATAACGTTGGGGAATTCTCCATGCAGGATATCGAAGGGCAGGCGTATACGCAGGAGATGTTTGCTGATTATGATTTGACAATGGTCAACGTATTCACAACTTGGTGTTCTCCGTGTGTCAACGAGATTCCCGATTTGCAGAAGCTATGGGAGGAAATGAAAGATCAGGGAATTAATGTAGTGGGTATTGTGCTGGATGGCGTTGACAGTTCCGGCAATGCAGATGCAGAAGTCGTAGAAAAGGCCAAAGTCCTGGCAGAGTATACAGGAGCGGCTTATCCTTTCTTAATACCGGACAAAGGCTTTTTAAACGGCAGGCTTCTTGGAATTAACGCCGTTCCGGAGACGTTTTTTGTGGATAAAGAAGGCAACATTGTGGGCGAGACGTATTCTGGGAGCCGTTCTTTGGAAGAGTGGAAAGAAGTCGTGCTAACGGAGCTGAAAGGGGTGGCGCAATGAAGAAATCTGTGCGTGCTCGCCGAGGTGGAGTCTGTCTGGCAGCGATTGGGCTTGTTATGATGGGGTTTGGAATTTTCCGGGGAGAGGCGCCCGTGGTTTTGGAAAAGGCGATTAATATCTGTATGGAGTGTATTGGAATTGGATAAAAGAAAAAGTACAAATGAATGGAAACGGCACGGCGTGCAAGCGCTCTGGGCGCTGCTTACCAACAGCTATCTGCTGGGCTTTGCACAGGGGAAAATTTACAAAGGAAAACTTAAAAATCTCTGTGTTCCGGGCCTCAATTGCTATTCCTGCCCGGGGGCGCTGGGAGCCTGTCCCATCGGCGCCATGCAGGCGGTGATCGGTAACTGGAATTTCAAGTTTGCCTTTTATGTGGCGGGCTTTCTGATGTTTGTGGGTGCGCTGATGGGGCGCTTTGTCTGCGGTTGGCTGTGTCCCTTCGGGCTAATCCAGGATTTACTCAACAAGATTCCCTTTCCCAAGAAGATTGGTACGTTTAAGGGCGACAAACTGTTAAGAAAACTCAAGTACGTGATTTTTGCTGTGTTTGTTATATTGCTTCCGCTTGTGCTGGTGGATGTCCTTGGACAGGGCGCGCCCTATTTCTGTAAACTGATTTGTCCGGCGGGCACGCTGGAAGGCGGGATACCATTGGTATTGTTAAATAAATCCATGCGAAGCGCGCTGGGTGTTCTGTATGCCTGGAAAAATGCGCTGCTGCTTATCACGGTAATTCTTTCTATCTTGATTTACCGGCCTTTCTGCAAATACATATGCCCATTGGGCGCTGTGTATTCCGTGTTTAACCCGGTTTCGGTCTTCCGTTACCGCGTCGATAAGGAAAAGTGTACGGACTGCGGCGCATGTGCGAAAGCCTGCAAAATGCAGGTAGATCCTGTGAAGAACGCCAACCACCCGGAATGCATTCGCTGCGGCGCATGTAAGAAGGCTTGTCCGGTGAAAGCGATTTCTAATTAAATTTATCATCTTGACAGCAATTCTAAATCTATATTATAGTGTAAGAAGCAAAAATAGGGAATAGGTGAAAGAAATGGGTAAAATTATTTTGACAGGTGACAGGCCCACCGGAAAACTCCATGTTGGGCATTATGTGGGCTCTCTGAGGCGCAGGGTAGAGCTTCAGAATTCCGGTGAGTTTGATAAGATATTTATAATGATTGCAGATGCGCAGGCATTGACTGACAATGCGGAACACCCGGAGAAGGTGCGGCAGAATGTGGTGGAGGTGGCTCTCGATTATATGGCTTGCGGGCTGGAACCAGCGAAGTCTACATTGTTCATACAGTCTCAGATTCCTGAGCTTTGTGAATTGTCCTTTTATTATATGAATCTGGTCACAGTGTCCCGCCTGCAGCGGAACCCTACGGTGAAGGCTGAGATTCAGATGCGCAATTTTGAGGCGAGCATACCGGTTGGTTTTTTCACATATCCAATCAGCCAGGCGGCAGACATCACTGCTTTTCAGGCTACCACAGTTCCGGTGGGGGAAGACCAGATGCCGATGTTAGAGCAGACCAGAGAGATAGTACACAAATTCAATACGGTGTATGGCGAGACCTTGACGGAACCTCAGATTTTGCTGCCGGATAATCAGGCATGTTTGCGTTTGCCGGGCATTGACGGCAAGGCCAAGATGAGTAAGTCGCTCGGGAACTGCATATATCTGTCGGAGGAGGCGGATGAGATTAAGAAAAAGGTCATGAGCATGTTTACAGACCCCAATCATTTGAGGGTAGATGACCCCGGTTCTCTGGAGGGGAACACAGTGTTTACTTATCTTGATGCATTCTGCAAAGAGGAACATTTTGAGCGTTATCTGCCGGAATATGCGAACCTGGATGAGTTGAAAGCGCATTACCAGCGCGGCGGTCTTGGGGATGTGAAGGTTAAGAAATTCCTCAATAACGTTTTGCAGGAAGTGTTAGAGCCTATCCGTAACCGCAGGAAGGAATTGCAGAAAGATATTCCCTATATTTATGAAGTATTGAAAAAGGGAAGCGAAGAGGCGAGGTGTGTGGCGGCACAGACCTTAGAAGGCGTGCGCAGCGCTATGAAGATTAATTATTTTGCGGATGCTGAGTTGATTCGGGAGCAGTCGGAGAAATTCAAAAGTTAGTCAGGCGGAGCCTGGGATGGAGGGGTAATGTTCATCCGGGCTCCGATTTTGTGCATTCTGTCCTTGCCGCTTATGCGACACGCCCTTTTGGAACTGAAATATAGGTTATTACAAAAATGGGAAAACTTAAAATAGGTTCACATAGCGGGTAATAGTAACAAAATGTACAAAAATGAGGAACTCCAACTTTACACAAATTGATATTTTTGACAAAATATGTTATTATTATATCACACAATTTTCGGAGGGTGTAAGATATGGAGAAGATAGATTTACAGGAGCTGATTGATGTAAACATTCTGCAAAAAATTCAGGATGGGTTTTCAGCTTATACGGGGATGGCGGCTCTGATTACAGATGCAGACGGAGTACCGGTAACGAAGGGGAGCGGATTTACGAAATTTTGTAAGGAGCTGGTGAGAAAATCTGAGGCAGGCGGCAGAAGATGTGAAGCGTGTGATAGAGATGGAGCGTTTAAAGCTCTGCGTTCTGGGGAAATCTCGGTTTATCAGTGCCATGCAGGGCTTACAGATTATGCAGCGCCGATTATGGTAGAGGATAAAGTTATTGGGAGTTTTATAGGGGGACAGGTAAGAACATCAGAGCTCGACATGGTTCAAATGCGCGAGAAAGCGTGGGACATGGGTATAGACCCGGAAGTTTATGTCAAGACTATTCAAGAGACTAATTATCTGGCATGGGAGGATGTGGAGAAAGCGGCAGTTTTTCTGGCTAGAATTACAGAAGCGCTATCCGCAATCGCATATCACAGCTATCTTGCTATACAGGAATATCGCAAAGCAGAGCGCGCGGCGCGTTCACAGTCTGATTTTGTCATGAATCTGAGTCTGCATATGAAGCAGAATATGGAAGCGTGGATGGAACATGCGGGAGATTTGGTGGAACAGGTGGACAGCCCGGCGGCGGACAATATGCGTACGCTGCTCAAGCAGGGTACAGAAGTCTATTCCATGGTGGAGGATGCCGTAGAGTACATAAAGATGTCGGACGGAAAGGTAGAGCTGAGTGAGGATAACTACCGGATTAGGACATTATTGCAGGAGATTGTAGAAAATGTTACCAGTTATTATGGGAATAATGACAAACAGATTATGGTTCAGGTAGACGAAAAGGTACCGGAATTCATGTTAGGCGATGCCGGAAGGATTGGGCAGATTCTCAGTAAATTGCTGTTTAATTGTATTAGCAGCGCTAGCGGTGGGGAACTTATCATTCGTGCCAATAGCCGCAAGGCTTCTTATGCGGTTATGCTGAGTATTTCCGTAGAAGATGCTTCTATGAAGCTGTCATCAGTGCAACTGGATAAAGTACGCGAATATATTAAAAGCGGCAGCGTTCAGGAGATGGAGTGGGAAGGAAGACCTGAGTTGGGATTTTCTATCGTGAGTTTCCTTACCCGGCATATGTCAGGAAAATTTGAGGTAAATGAGAAACCTGGCGGCGGGACTGTATTTACGATCAGCTTGCCGCAACTTGAAGTCAAGGGGGGAATGGCTCATGGGATTTGATGTAAAAGAATATGCGCAGGCGTTGGATAAGTTCATCATACACATGGAAAAGATTCCAGATTTAATCAACCCGGAAACGCAGGCTGCCATGGACAGCCTATGCCAGGTACTGAGGATTTCCAGAGTAGAGGCCGATTTTTATGAGAACCTGGGGTATGAAGAGGAAAAATGGGGCGGCCGCGCCGTTTTTTATCACAACGGCGAGTGCGACACTGAGCGGAGTATCGTATACAAGGAGTGGACGGAAGAAGGCAACTTAATGAAATATACGATTTCTCCTATGAAGGGGGAGGCTGAATGGGATGGGATTGAGCGGGAGAAGATACAAGTATTTCTGAAAGTGCTCCTCACGTTTAATGGCCGCACCCGCATGCAGCAGGTGGTGGAGAGGCTTACGTTCCGTGACCAGGAGCTTGGCATGTATAATATGACATGGTTCATGAAAAGCGCCAATCAGATTATTTCTGAGGGGGAGATTAGCAAATATGCAGCCTGCCAGTTTAATATCCGTCATTTTTCTGTGGTGAACCAGGAGATAGGACGAGAACGCAGCAGTAGAGTGCTGGGCAAATTTATCCGTCAGTTCCAGGAGATGCTTAGTCGCAAGGAGTTGGTCTGCCGGATAAGCGGAGATAATTTCGTAGCGTTGTTTTTTAAGAGCAACCTGAATATGGTAATGGAATATTTAAAGGGTACGGGCATTGTCTATGATGAGAAAGAGGGAAAGCGCGTATGGGTAACGACCCACGCCGGCTATTATATGATACCGGCCAACTGCGATAGCGCCGCCAGTATTGTGGAATGTCTGTCAATTGCCATTAACATGGCGCGCAATGTGCGCAAATCGGAGTATGCATTTTTTGATGCTGAACTCATGCAGGGAATTCGCGTGGGCAAGATGATCGAGGCTAACTTGCCGGAGGCTCTCAGGAAAGAGGAATTCCATGTTTACTATCAGCCCAAGATTGATTTGAAGAGTTATCATCTGGTCGGCGCGGAGGCTTTATGCCGCTGGTTTCAGAATGGAAAAGTGGTGGCTCCGGGCGAGTTCATACCTGTCCTGGAGAAGAGCAGATTGATTTGCATGTTGGATTTCTATATGCTTGAGCATGTCTGCCGGGATATTCGCAGGTGGCTGGACGAGGGGAAAGAAGTGGTTACCGTTTCCGTAAATCTTTCGCGCGTGCATATGGGCGATATGGATCTTCTAAAAAATATACTCGCCATTGTTGACAAATATCAGGTTCCCCATAAATATATTGAGATTGAACTTACAGAGACGGGCACGGACGTGGGATTTGAACACCTGAAAACGCTTGTTTCCGGTTTGCGCAGCCAGGGAATCAGTACTTCGGTGGATGATTTTGGCACAGGATATTCTTCTATGAACCTGATACGTGAACTTCCCTGGAATGTGCTCAAGATTGATAAGAGTTTCCTGCCAGGTAAATCGGATGACGACAGGCAGAAGCGCGTAATGTTCCGGCATTTAGTCGCATTGGCGCAGGATATGGAAATTGAATGTATTGTGGAGGGTGTGGAAAACGTAGAACAGATAAAACTATTAAAAGAGAGCAATTGCTATCTGGCGCAGGGCTTTTATTTTGACAGGCCGTTGGCAGTCACAGAATTTGAACAAAAGCTGTCTGAAATAAGCAGATAGTTGAAATTGTTATGTATATCGCTTCTCCGGGGGGCGGTGTGCGCAAAAGAGAGTTTGGAAGGGATTTGAAATTTATGACTAAGATTTTAAGGAAACTGGCATCGTATTACAGACCATACATGCCATTGTTTCTTGCAGATATGTTTTTTGCAGTGACAGGGGCGGGCGTAACGCTTGCAATTCCTTTGATTGTGCGTTACATTACCAATGAGGTGCTGGCTCTTGGCTTAGCGGAGGCAGAAAGTAGGATTTTTTCTCTGGGTATATTGATGCTGGCCCTTGTCGCTGTGGAGTGTTTCTGTAACTATTTTATTACAAATTTTGGGCATGTGATGGGAGCGAAAATTGAGTTCGATATGCGGGCGGAGATTTTTGCACACTACCAGAAACTGTCCTTTTCTTTTTTTAACAACCAGAAGGTGGGACAGCTCCTGTCGCGTATTACCAGCGACTTGTTCGATATAAGCGAGCTTTTACACCATGGACCGGAGGATCTGGTGATTTCCTTAATCAAGATCATCGGGTCTTTTGTCATTTTAGTTCAGATTGATGTGCGGCTGACATTGGTTGCGTTTGCTTTTGTGCCGGTGATGCTCGTGTATGCGGCTTATTTCAACACCAGGATGAAGCGTGCGTTCAAACGCAACCGGGAGAAAATTGCCGACGTCAACAGCCAGATTGAAGATAACCTTTCCGGTATCCGCGTGGTAAAGTCTTTTGCCAATGAGGATATAGAGCTGGAGAAATTCGCGGAGGGCAATCGAGGCTTTTTGGCGGCAAAGAAGAACAGTTACTACTATATGGCAGGTTATCATTCCGGTCTGGGTGCGCTGACAACGTTGATTACAATCGCAGTGCTGATTGCCGGAGCGTCGATGATTACCCATGGACAGGCGGATGTAGCGGATCTTGTAACATTTCTCCTCTATATCAATACGTTTACGGAGCCAGTGAAGAAGTTGATTAATTTTACAGAACAGTTCCAAAATGGGTATACTGGTTATGAGCGATTTATGGAGATGATGGCCATACAGCCAGATATTGAGGATCGGCCGGGTGCAGCGGAGCTTGACGCAGTGAAGGGCGACATTTCCTTTGAGGATGTGTCTTTTCATTACGAGGAGAATACGGAGACGGTGTTGCACCATATTAACCTCAAAGTAGAAGCGGGGGATTACGTTGCGCTTGTAGGTTCTTCGGGGGCGGGAAAAAGCACGCTTTGTAATTTGATTCCGCGTTTTTATGATGTGACAGAAGGAGCGGTCAAAATTGATAGCATAGATGTCCGCGACATTACGTTGAAGAGCCTGCGCAGTCAGGTTGGCATTGTGCAGCAGGATGTTTACCTGTTTGTAGGAACAGTGCTTGATAATATTCGTTATGGGAAGCCGGATGCTTCCAGGGAGGAGATTATTGAGGCGGCGAAGAACGCTAACGCCCATGAATTTATTATGTCGCTGCCTGACGGCTACGACACGGATATCGGCCAGCGCGGCGTGAAATTGTCCGGCGGACAGAAGCAGAGGTTGTCGATTGCCAGGGTATTTTTAAAAAATCCGCCCATACTTATATTTGACGAGGCGACTTCATCGTTAGATAATGAGAGTGAGAAAGTCGTGCAGGAGTCTTTAGAGAAACTTGCCAAAAACCGCACAACATTTGTGATTGCCCACAGGCTTTCCACCATCCGCAATGCAAGGAAGATTTTAGTGCTGACCGATACCGGTATTGAGGAGGAGGGGACGCATCAGGAGCTGCTTGAGAAAAATGGTATTTACGCGAAGCTGTATAGCTTACAGTTTGCGAACGGCGTGACGGAACAGTTACATTAGACAACATAGAAGATAGGAGATAAGAAAGATTTATGGAGATATCGTTTCGGAAAATAGAACTGGAAGACAAGGAACTGCTCACCGGCTACTTAAAACAGAAGCCGTACCGGAGCTGTGATTTGGTTTTTGCTAATATTTACTTGTGGAGCAGGAAATACCGCACAGAATTTGCAATAGTGGAAGATACGCTGGTATTTTGCGGCTTTCAGGAGGACGGTACGCCGAGTATTACGTTCCCCATTGGGGAGGAGGCGCAAATACGCAAGGCCTTGGATGTAATGTTTTTATGGTTTAAGGAGCAACGGGCACAGTTCCACATGCATCTGGTACAGGTAAAAGAGTTTGAACAATTAGAAACATGGTATCCGGAGAAGTTGCAGATTGCGTATAATCGGGATGCGGCGGATTATGTGTACGAGGCGGACAAGCTGATAAGCCTTGCAGGTAAGAAACTTCACGGTAAGCGCAACCATATTAACCGATTCAAGGAAGCCAACCCAGATTGGCTTTACGAGCCCATAACAGCGGAAAATGTTGAGGAGTGTTTCCAGATGGCCTTGAAATGGCGGGAGGAAATGCAGTGTGAATATGACGTGGATAAACGAGATGAGATGTGCGTGACCCTGAATGCTTTACGCCTGATGGAAGAGCTGGAATTACAGGGCGGGCTGCTGCGGACAGAGCCGGGGGGAGAGGTTATCGCATTTACCGTCGGGGAACCCTTGAACGCCGATACGTTTGTCGTGCATATTGAGAAAGCGTTTGCTGAAATACAAGGTGCGTATCCCATGATAAACCAGCAATTTGCAGAACATGCGACCGCAGAATACCAGTATGTGAACCGTGAGGAGGACACCGGTGCGGAAGGGCTTCGCAAGGCAAAGCTTTCTTACCGCCCGGCATTTTTCGTGGAAAAGGGAATTGTAACGTTAAAATAAGCATGTGGGATGGAAGTGTAGGAATTGTAACGTTAAAATAAGCAGATGGGATGGAAGTATAGGAATTATAATGTTAAAATGAGTATATGAGATAGGAGCAGGAGGAATTGAACATGACAAAAATTGATATTATTTCAGGTTTTTTGGGCGCAGGAAAGACGACGTTCATCAAGAAAATGTTAGAGGATGTCTTTCAGGGGGAAAAGATTGTATTGATTGAAAATGAATTTGGTGAGATCGGTATTGACGGCGGGTTTCTGAAGGATTCAGGAATTGAAATCAGCGAGCTCAATTCCGGCTGTATCTGTTGTTCCCTGGTAGGCGATTTTGGTAAGAATCTCAGGGAAGTGATGGAGCGTTTTCATCCAGACCGTATTTTAATTGAGCCGTCCGGCGTGGGCAAGCTGTCCGATGTTATGAAATCCGTGCAGGAAGTGGAAGCGGAAAATGAGGTAAAATTAAACGGCAGAATTACAGTTGTCAATACCCCCAAGGCGACCAAGCAGATGAAAGCGTTTGGTGAGTTCTTTAATAATCAGATAGAGTATGCAACGGTGGTGGTGTTGAGCCGCACGCAGAATGTGAAGCCGGAGCAGACCGAAGTTGTTGCAGCAGCAATTCGAGAGAAGAATCCCAGGGCGGCAATTATCACAACGCCGTGGGACGACATTGATGGAAAACAGATTTATAAGGTGATTGAGCAGCAGAAGACGATGGAAGAAGAATTACTGGAGGAGCATAAGCGCCATCACGAGCATGAGCATTGTGAGCATGAGCATCACGAACATGAGCATCACGAACATGAGCGCCATCACGAACATGAACATCATCACGATCATGGGGAGGATTGTACTTGCGGCTGTCACGGGCATGGTCATCATCACGAACATGGACATCACCATCACGCAGATGAAATTTTCACAAGCTGGGGGAAGGAAACGCCGCATGTGTTTGCGCGTGAGACGATTGAACATGCATTGAAGGCGTTCTGTGAGACAGAAGATTACGGTACGATTTTGCGCGCCAAGGGGATTGTGCCCTGTAAGGATGGAACATGGATTTACTTTGATATGGTGGACGGAGAATATGAGCTGCGTACCGGGGAAGCGGATTATACCGGGCGGCTTTGCGTTATCGGCACGGATGTGGAAGAGGAAAAATTGCTGGAGTTGTTTGGAATTTAATCTCTTCGGAGAAGGCTCTCACTTCTAAAAGTGGTGAGTAAAACAAATTTATTTCAGTGAGAGTCCAATCTCCGACTGAGATGCCTTCGGCGAATTGCAGGGGTGCGGATTTGTTTCTGTCAGCAAAGCTGACCCGCACCCCGCAGCAAGAACGCGACGGCGTTCTTGATTATTAAATTGATTTCCATGGGAAGAGAAAGGTTGTGATCATATGGATATGGAAATTCCGGTATATTTATTTTCCGGCTTTATGGACAGCGGAAAGAGTTCTCTGATTCGGGAGACTTTGATTGAGGGAGACTTTGGCGAGGGCGGCAGGACCCTTCTGATTCTCTGTGAGGATGGGGAAGTGGAATTTGAGGAAGCGGAACTTGAAAACGTAAATGCCAAGATGGTGATGATTGAGGAGGAAGCATCATTTACTCCGGTAAAGTTAAAGGAATTACAGCTTGCCTATCAGCCCGACCAGGTATTTATCGAATACAATGGAACGTGGCAGATGGCGACATTTCTGGAAATGGATTTGCCGAAGGACTGGATTCTGGTACAGTCGCTTGCCACAGTGGACGCCACGACTTTTGAGATGTATTTGACGAATATGCGCGCCATGATTATGGAGCAGCTCTTCGCGGCGGACGTTGTGATTATCAACCGCTGTGACGACGACACACCCAAGGGTAAGTTCCGCCGCGCGATTAAGGCATTGAACCGCAAGGCGCAGATTGCCTACGAGCGGGCGGACGGTACGATTGATGAGAACGATATGGAGGAATTGCCCTACGATTTAAACCAGGAAATCATAGATATCACAGATATGGATTACGGTATCTGGTATATGGACGCTTTAGATGATCCCAGGAAATATGAGGGCAGGAAGGTGCGGTTCCTGGCGCTTGTTTACCGCCCGCAGAAGATGAAAAAAGATGTTTTGATCCCAGGGCGTTTTGCCATGACTTGCTGTGTGGATGATGTTACGTTTATTGGGTTTAAATGTAAATACAACAAGGCGGCAGAGATTGCTCATAAATCCTGGGTTACGGTGACTGCGGAGATGAAAACGGAATTTGCACTGGAATATAAAGGAAAAGGACCGGTTTTGTATGCCCTGGATGTGCAGCCTGCTGAGAAACCGGAGGATGAGTTGATTTATTTTAGTTAATTAGGTAATTGTTACTGGCTAAGAATCAGATGAACACCTGCGTCACTACACAATCCGGCAATAAGTTCTCCATTCCATTACCTGCTGTCTAAGGAATCATACTGTTTGTGCAAAGTACCTGCCGCCTTTTTGAGACTGTCTAGGTGTTCGTCATATCCAAGTAATCAGTCCATTGCCAATGACTGGGGCTACATTAAACTTAGCTCTAATGCAGGTAACACTTGTGGATGGTTTGGTATTGGATATACTACAAAAGCTAATCTTGAGGCAGCAAAATTTACTGTCTGTGGTTATCCGGGAGACAAGGCCACTTACAATAAAGACTCTAAAATGCATGGGCAGAATGTTCAGATGTGGAGGCATTCAGGTAAGCTTACAAAGGTACAAACAGGTTCCCTTAAATATAAGATAGATACAGAAATTGGTCAAAGTGGTTATCCTATATACGATTCTTCAACAAAGATAGTCTATGGAATCCATCATGGAGATTCTGTTTTGGGTTCAACGAATAGTGGCGCAAGAATTACAAAGGGTATCCTTTACATACTTAAAGGATATTGGTGCCTGCAAATAAGGGAGATTGCCATGAATAAAAAGATAGTTACCATTATTGTTTTAATAATAATTGTCGCTGATTTTTGTAGTTGTAGATTTAACGATAGTCCGGCAACAAATAGCGCCACAGTTGAGGGTTATATAAAAAAGGTCTTCCTGGACGATAGCAAAATATTAATTTGCTATGATTTTAAGGACACATTGAACGAGGAATATATGGGAGACTGCTACATACCTATAGAGGAAGATACAGTTATCTCTGATGACAGGACTCCTGATTCAATAGAACAAGGAGAGCACATTATTGTCTCATATATTGGTACTCTTGCAGAAAGTTTTCCTGCACAGATTGATGGTACGATATTGATACAATTTGTTAAATAATTTTACGGCGCCGCGGCCTGATGGTCGCGGTACTTATATAAATAACATAGACATCCCTGGGACTTTTTAATTTTACCCTCGATGGACAACGAAATGTTCATTTAGATACAGATAGGTTAAAAAATGATGAAAGGGAAGAAAGTAAAAAAAGGTTCTGGTTTTTATTCTCAATAAGTCCACGAAAGTAGAAGTGAAAAAATTTGAAAAATAAGCTGACTTCTGAAAGCGGACGCGGTATAATTTTATTAGATATAGTTAAATGAGCTATTTTTGTTTTAATTAGAAAATATAGCCATATTTATGTGGGTTCTGGCGTTTCGCAAACGCCTAATTGATATTCATTGCGAAAGGAGAGGGAATGATTATGGTTTACAAGGAGTTTCAGGATTTAAAATTATCTGCTTTGGGCATGGGGGCTATGCGTCTTCCGGTTATCAATGGCAGGGACGCAGACATTGATGAGGAAAAGACTGCGGAAATGGTGGCTTATGCCATGGAACAGGGCGTCAATTATTATGATACCGCCTGGGGGTACCATAATGGCAATTCAGAGCTTGTGATGGGCAGGGCGCTTAACAAATACCCACGGGAAAAGTATTACCTTGCCACGAAGTTTCCGGGCTATGACCTCTCCAACATGGACAAAGTGGAGGAGATTTTTGAGCGGCAGCTTGAGAAATGCGGGGTTACTTATTTTGATTTTTATCTGTTTCACAATGTCTGTGAGATGAACATAGATGCGTATCTCGATGAGAAGTACCATATTTTTGATTACTTAATGGAACAGAAAGAGAAGGGGCGCATTCATCATCTGGGATTTTCCGCACATGGAAACTGTGAGGTGATGCGGCGGTTTCTGGAAGCTTATGGCGAGCATATGGAGTTTTGCCAGATTCAGTTGAATTGGCTGGACTGGTCTTTTCAGGATGCGAAAGCAAAAGTAGGGCTGCTCTCGGAGTACAAGATTCCCGTGTGGGTGATGGAGCCGCTGCGCGGCGGAAGACTGTGCAATTTGCAGAGAGAAGAAGTAGATAAAATAAAAGCTCTTCGTCCACAGGAGACAGCCGCCGGTATGGCGTTTCGTTTCTTACAGTCATTGCCGGAAGTTGTGGTAACGCTTTCCGGTATGTCTGACTTTGAACAGTTAAAAGAAAATGTTGAAACTTTTTCTAAGGAAGAACCTCTTAATCAGGAGGAGTTTGCTGCCTTACAGCAGATTGCAGCAGATATGTTAAAGACAAAGACCGTTCCCTGTACCTCCTGCCATTACTGCGTGAGCCATTGCCCTAAGGGGCTTGATATCCCTTCGCTGCTGGGGCTATACAACGAGCACAGCTATACGGAAGGCGGATTTATCGCCCCGATGGCACTGATGGCTGTGCCAAAAGAAAAGAAACCCAGCGCCTGTGTAGGGTGCCGCAGTTGTGAGGCGGTATGTCCGCAGCAGATTAAGATTTCGGAGGCGATGGCGGATTTTGTAAAAAGGATGCAGTAATTTTGAGGTAACAGTTCAGCTATCGCCAAATGTATGGGCAAAACTGTAACGCTCAGAAGGGGGGGCTGTATAGAAACAGTGAAAATAGAAGAATTAGAGAAAAAGGAAATCCATACGCTTGATGATATTTATGCGCTGCCTGATGGGAAACGGGCAGAATTCCCCATTAAGCAGCGGGTCATCATTTTGAGAAAGAGGATGGAGAGGAGTATGCGTTTGGGGAAGAAGTGCCGGTGGGGATTTTTGAGGATTTTTCCGTTAAAGCAGGCGTCCCATCGGAAGCAAAGGATTACTAGGATGAAATAAAAAAGGAGCAAGGATATGGGAAAAGGTAGCAGGATGAAAAGAATAATTTCAATATGGTTGTGCTTTTGCCTGGCGATAGCGGCAGCATTTCCCATGGGGGAGAATCTTATATCAGCAGAAGCAGCGCAGACAAATTTGCCGGAATTATTGGCGAGTTACCCGCTGCTTACAGATTTGAAGGATGTTTCGGGGAATGGGCGTGACGGAAAAGCGGTGGGGAACCTTCGCTATTACAATGGGCTTACCTTTCCAGGAAACAACGACAGCAGTACGAATTATGCCGAGCTGCCACAGGGGATGCTGGATGGACAGGATACGCTGACGATATCTGTCTGGTTGAAAAACCGTACCGGCACGGGGAATTATGCGGCGATGTCTTTCTGTTCCCCTGTGGAAGCTTTAACAGATTCTCCCAATTACTGGCTTTTTGTCCCGTCCAATCCGAAGGGCTTATATAAAAATGTTTTTACAAACGGCGTCAACGCGAAAGAGCCGTTCCGCACAGAGGTCGGCGTAATAGAGGGAGACACCACAGGCTTAGAGCGCAAGTGGGCGCAGTATACGGTGGTGCTTACAGCGAATAGTATTTCTTCTTACCTGAACGGAAATTTGGTGGGCACGGCGGAAAAGTCGCGGACGACAACAGACTTTGGACAGAACCTTCTCGTATATCTTGGCAGGTCCGGTTATGCGAAGGATCAGGCGTTTGCAGGCTCTATGAAAGATTTGCGCATTTACGGCGGCGTTTTAACGCCGGCGCAGATTCAAACAGCGTACGAGGCTGAGAGGGCAGTCTATGACTTTGAGAATGAAAACACGAAGAATGAGCCGGCGGGGGTTACAGAATACATACCGCAGATTCGCAGAGCGACGGACGCATCCGCTGGATTAAACCATCCTGGTATTGGTATGTCTGCCGATCAGCTTGAGACCATGCAGCGTCATGTGCGCGCGGGGGATGAACCTTGGCTTAGTGGCTATGGCGCGCTGATAAATAATCCTAAGGCTGCGTTAAATCCCAGACTTTTCTTTCAACCAGATAATGATATTTTTATCCATATTCCAGGGCCCTGGGCGATTGAGGGTTACAGTAATCCCGGAGAATTTGTTTCCCAGCGCTGTCAGATGGACAGCCTGACGGCGGCGCACCAGGCGTTGATGTGGTATATTACCGGTAATGAGCAGTACCGCAGGAATGTATTTGCGATTCTTGACAATTTTGCCCTCGTGGAATCGGCGGTTGACCATACGGATTTCCGCTTTGGGGACGTTGTCTATAACCTCTGTTTTGCAGCGGAAATCCTGCGCTATACGGAGTGCGATAACGAAGAATTGCAGTGGACACAGGAAGATACGGACAAGTTGACCGGATTTATGAATATTGTGCACAAGTTCTATGACGCAACCTGGTTCTGGATGAATCAGCACAGCTTTAATGTGTTGGGAATGATGGGGGAATCCATATTTACCAATGACGCCGTCATGTATGGAAAGGCGGTGGAGCGCACGCTCGTCAATACGGAAGGAGAACATGGCGGAAGAAATGGTTCTGTCAAATATCAGATTCGCAAGGTGGAAAAGAATGACCTGACCGGAGAAATATTGAAGGAGCCGAATATTCAGTTGATGGAGATGGGGCGTGACCAGGGACATGCCTATGGCAATTTAGGTGGACTTTCCGAGCTGGTGGCCAGCATTTATGCGCAGGGAACGTTGGTGGATCCGGAGGAGGGAACGATATCGACGGCGGCGAATGCTGTCAATCCTTTTGAGTTCCAGGATGACCGTCTGCTGGCAGGCGCGTCTTATCTGGCAAAATATCATCTGGGTTATGAGGTGACCTGGATTCCGGCAGACAGCGGTGTGAGTTCTTCCTCACCCAACGGCATATATAAGTCTATTAACGGCTATCCCTGGAAAGGAAATCTTTCTAACTATTATGGAATTGTCTACAATTATTATAAATATATTGCCAAAGCAGATATGAGCCAGGAAAAATACCGCTATGTGGCGGATGCTTATGAGAGCATTATGCCGGAAGGGGCGTCCGGTGATTTTATCGGGCTTTCCACGCTTATGTTTACGCCAGAGGCGGCAGCGGCAGATGGGATTTCCCGCAAGAAAGATTTCAGCGGCGATACAAAGACCATTAGCCAAACGGAATATTTCTCTGCGCTCCGCAGGGGAACAGCGGAGGTGATGAAAGAGGGCGATACCACTTTTGTGAGGGCGAACGCCAGCGCAGCTGGGACGGAATTTGTTATTCACCATTTTGGTTATCCGAAGAAAGGACTCGTAGCGTTGAAAGTCAGGAGTAATGGCGATGCGCAGATTCGTCTGGGATGTCAGGAAGCAGACCATGATCCGGCGGCAGTTTTTGAGGTCCATAACACGGGCGGAAAGTGGCAGACAGTGTTCTACGACTTGTCAAAGTCTGAGAATACAGCGGCAAGTATGGTATATTACACGATTACTGGGAACGCTACCCAAGTGGATATGGATTATCTGGAGTTCGACCCGGCGCAGGCATTGCCTCAGATTAAGGAAATCCACCATGAAATCGACGTTTTGTCACAGACGCAGAAAGATGGAACTGTGAAAGAATACGTTGCCGTGGGAGAGAAATATCAGACAAAGGTTGTACTTGCGGATGCGGTCGAAGGCGTTATTTACGGCGTACAGGGATTGCCGCAAAACGCTTCCGTTGATAAAACCAGCGGGGTCTTGGAATGGACGCCGGGAGCTAGCCAGGCAGGACAAGAATTTACTTTGCGTTATTTTGTCGAGAAAAATGGAGCAGTTTCCTATTGCAGCAGAAACGTATACGTCTATGATTCCGTGTATGGCCTTCTGGCAGAGTGTGTAAAAGGGGTTGCCAGCGGGGATTATGAGAAACAATCGGCAGAACAGTTTAAGAGCGCGTATTCAGCGGCGCTGGCCGAGGGGAAACGTTCCTGCGCAACCGCAGCTTTTCGGGAAAAAGCGGACGCTCTGATACAGGCAGCAAAGAATTTGAAATATCTCATGTATTATTTTGATTTCGAGGGGAACAGTGAAAATGAGAAACGAATGAGTAAAGGGCTTGGCAAGGAAGCGCTGTCATTGTCCGGCAACGCCGAGATTATTTTTGACAGGGAGATGGAGTCGTATGTCTTGTCGCTGGATGGCGTCTATGGAACGTTTGCTCAACTGCCGCAAAAACTTTTAGAAGGTATTGATTGTTTTACAGTGCGCATGTATGTAAAACCAACCGAGGACGGGAGGATTTTTTCCTTTGGCAGCAGCGAGAAAAGTTTTCTGGATATTTCCGGCGGCTCCTCCCAGATAACGTCTAAGATTGTAAAAAATGGTGTTTCACTGGAGACGGAAAAGAGCCTTGACAATGTTCCGGCAGACGAATGGTATTTCGTTGTATTGGAAGTAACCCCCGCCACGTTGAGCCTGTACAAGAATGGAGATTTGATTGCAGAGAAGAAAGACGTGGGAGTTTCAGCCAGGGAGATTGGCGAAAATCTTTCCGTTATGTTAGGACAGTCTTTTAGTATTGAGGATGATAATTTTAAAGGGTGTCTGGATGACGTAAGGATTTTCTGCGGAGGATATAGGGATGACTTTAGAGAGACAATGTATTTGGATATGCCAAAGATAATTGTCAAGGTCCCGGTGAATCCGGCGACGCCTCCGAGTAAGCCCTCCACATCCACCGTAAAGAAAGTTACGCTCAATGTAACAAAAGCGACTGTGGGCGTCGGCGAGACGCTGGATCTAAAAGCGAAAAAAACGCCCGCCAAGGCGAAAACGACTTACCGCTGGAAATCTTCTGCCCCTAAGATTGTATCTGTGAGCAAGAAAGGCAGGATAAAGGCTAAGAAGAAGGGAAAAGCTACTATTACGGTTATGTCTTCTAACGGCAAAAAGGCCGTCTGTAAGATAACGGTCAAAAAGGCGCCGAAAAAGATTGAATTCCGTAAGAAGTCCCTCACGCTGAAAAAGGGTAAGAGTACAACGCTGAAAGTCAAATTGCCCGCGGGGACAGCCAGCCGGAGATTATCGTTTTCCTCCAGTAAGAAATCGGTGGCGTCCGTTACCGCTAAAGGCAAAGTGACGGCTAAGAAAGTTGGAACCGCGAAAATTACAGTAAAGACTTACAACAAAAAGAAAGCAGCCATCACTGTAAAAGTGAAAAAGCGATAAGCGTTCATGAAACAGAATTAGAAAAAGAAAGCAGATAAGCTAATTGTACAGAGTAAATTGGGGAATAGAGCCAATTGCAGGGAAAGGGTCAGGAATGGAAACGGAGAGCAGATTATCGGATCGGATTGCGGACAGTATTTTGTCCATGATTACAGTGGAGCAGCGGTTTTTACCAGGCAGTAAGCTGCCCAATGAAAATGTATTGTCGGAAGAGTTGAATGTCAGCCGTACGACGCTGCGCGAAGCTATCCGCATCCTTGCTACTGGGGGCATCCTGGAAATCCGCCGGGGGCGCGGTACGTTTGTCAGAGAAGATTTTGTGCCTGGGCGCATGGAGGGGATGTCTTCCCTGACGTCGGCTAAGGTAAAAATCAGGGACTTATATGAAATGCGCCTAATCTTTGAACCGGAGGCCGCATATTATGCAGCCCAGCGCGCGACAGAGGAAGAAATTCAGAGGATTCTTATTCTGGGAGCGGAAATTGAAGAGAGCATACGCCAGAAAAAAGACCGCACGAAAGTGGAACAGGCGTTTCATAAATCTATTGCCCGGGCGACCCACAATGAATTTATGAACCGGCTTATGCCGGTAATCTATGAGGGGATCGACAAGGGGGTGCAGCTTTCCCGGGCGCTCAAAGAAGTGGAGCAGGCGACCCTTACGGACCATAAGATGATCATGGATTTTTTAAAGGCAAGAAATGCGCAGGGGGCAAAGGACGCCATGCGCATACATATCCTGCATGCGATGGAACAATTGCCGATGGAGTAGCCGCCGGCCCGAAAGGCTGCTTCTGGAAGGAAAGGAAGGTTTAAGATGAAAGGGAAAATGCGAAAAGAGATTTTCATTGATTTAACTATGGTGGCGATTGCATTGGCAATCGGTATGTTTTTGAACAAATTCGTGATAGCCAATGCACAGGTGCCTTCCGGTTCCATGGAGACAACTGTGATGGCGGGGGACAGAATTTTCGTAAACCGTCTGTCCTATGCGTTTGCAGAGCCCAAAAGGGGCGATATTGTAACATTTATCTATCCGGATGATGGGGAAACGCTTTACCTCAAGCGGGTTATGGCCCTGCCTGGAGAGACAATCCAGGGAAAGGACGGCATAATCTACATTGACGGTAAAGCGTTGGAACATGATTTCACCCAGGAGATAAGTTATGACGATTTCGGGCCTTTTCACGTGCCGGAAGACTGCTATTTTATGATGGGAGACAACCGCAATGATTCCTGGGATTCCCGCTACTGGGAGCACACATTTGTGGAAAAAGAGGATATCATTGGCAAAGCGGTTTTCAGCTATTTTCCCCACCCGCGGGTGCTGGAATGACGCTTTTTGATGATTTGCCCGATCGTTTCTAACAGCAGTGGAACATCCATCGGTTTTGTCAGATGCGCATTCATGCCGCTCTCTATGGACATGCGCTTGTCGCTCTCGAAGGCGTTAGCAGACAGGGCAATAATCGGGATATTTGCTAACAGAGGATTCTCGAGCTTGCGGATTGCCTCTGCTGCCTGCCGTCCGTCCATAACCGGCATCTGAATATCCATAAGAATTACATCAAAATCCCCGGGGGTGGAGGCTGCTGTCTTCTCTACAGCAATACTGCCATTCTCGGCGGTCTCCACAGTAAAGCCGATCGTGCGCAGAATTTCTGTCTCAATCTTCATGTTTATCATATTATCTTCCACCAGCAGAATCTTTAAATCGGTAGGACATTCCGGCGTGTCCTCGGATGCAGTATGAGAGTGAGATTCCTGTACGCGCAGACGCAGCGTGACTGTGAAAGTGCTGCCTTTGTCCACGGCGCTTTCTACCTCAATTTTTCCTCCCATCATATTGATAATGTTTTTGGCGATTGCCAAGCTTACACCGGTGCCATGGATGCCGCTGAACGTAGTATTTTTTTCGCGCTCAAACGGTTCAAAAACATGTGCGATAAAATCTTTACTGATGCCAATACCATTGTCGGCCACGCAAAATTGATACAAGACATAATGATTGGGCAGAACTTCCAGTTCGCGGACGGTAAGTTCCACTCTGCCGCCGGAGTTCGTGTAGGTCACAGCATTGTTGGCAAGGTATAAAAGAACCTGACGCAGTTTGTCGGCATCGCCGTAAATATCTTCATGCAAAAGGTTCTGTGAATCCAAAATGAAGGAAATGTCTTTCTCGGCTGCCTGGGGAAGCAGCGTATGGTGCACTTCCTCCATGATTTCTGACAAATTGCATTCATTTTCTGAGATTTTTGCGTCGTTTGATTCTGTCCAGGAGATTTGCAGCACTTTTTCAATGAGGTCTAGGAGCTGACTTCCCGCTTTTTCAATTTTGTCCAGATAATCAAGGACGGCTTCGTGGTCTGAAATCTGTTGCCTTGCGAGCGTGGAAAAACCAAAAATCGCATTTAAGGGCGTGCGCATGTCGTGGGACATGTTGGAGAGGAATGTATTCTTGGCTACGATTGCCAGGTTGGCTTTGTCCAAGGTATCTTCCAGTATCTGTTTCTGCTCCATTTCGCGCAGTACTTCCACATCTACCCTGCGGTAACCCATAACAATCTGGGTAATTTTCTCTTTTTTACCGACATTTACGATGCGAAGCTGCAAATATTGCAGTTCTCCGTTGTTGATGACACGATAATTTATGTAGTAAGTTTTCTTTTTGGACAATTTCTTGCGGATATAGTCAGGATCTGTAAGATGGGCAACCATTTCACGGTCCTCTGGATGAACCCAGGTCTCTACATAATTGGCGACATACCAGTGGAAGCCGACAATCTGGTATCTGTCGTCAAATTGCCGCTTGGTTCTGCTGCTTAATCGGTACGGAAAGATTCTGTCACTGTCTAAATCAGCGTAAAGGATAGACTCATAATTGATACTGAGCCCTTCGATGACTTCCAGACGGCGCAGATGTTCCTGGTGGATCAATTTCTTCTCCCGGTCGTAAGCGGCCATCATATGCTGTATTTTCTGTTCCTTCTTATCAATCAGGGCGGCGCGCTCTATCAGGTAATGATTCTTCTTGGCGGTTGCATCCGTGAGGAAGACATAGAAAACGCCTCCTAACCCTTCAATCTCCAGGTAATGGCCGAAGTCCTCAATCCAACAGATAGAACCGTCCCTGCGTACGGCGCGGTATTCCACATAGTCTAAATCATACTGGCTCTCTGAAATCTGTTTCTTGATACTTTTCTCCACTGTGTCTAAATCGTAAGGGTGTACGATACCCTTGAAAGAATTGCCGGTCAATGCCTTAAATTCGTTGAAAGTATCACAGCGGAAAATGCGTAAAAGCGCTTTGTTGGCATAAATAATATCCTCGTTCTCATCGGCATGGTAAATTAAAAAACCACCTGGCATTTCATCCATAAACTTGATAATTTCCTGGGCTCTCTGAATATCTGACGGATTCAGGAGAAATGACGACCCTGCTGCCTGGCTGGCCTCTATGAGCTGTTCGCTATCCATGTGTTCGCTTTCCGGTATTTGCAGCAGTGTCAGCATGTATTCAATTAAGTTGTGATCCAATAATTGTTCATTCATGGTAACGTTCCCTCTGAGTTCATATATTTATTTCAATATAAAAAAGTTTAACATAAATTAGCTGTCCTGTCATTATTTGGAAGGATAAAAAAGTGAAAAAAATCCTTTATACAAGTTTCTTATGATATAATGATGGCACAGACACAATGAAAGCAGACAACACTATTGACAGCAGACAACTATGGTGCTAATATAATGATTAAACAGACGTTACCGTTGTTTAAAATCTGTACCTGGCTACGGCTGCAAAGCCGTTATTGCAGGGGGAAAAGATTTGCAGTAATCAGAAAAGGAGAGAGACAGATGAGAAGTGATAATGTGAAAAAAGGGATGCAGCAGGCGCCCCACCGTTCCTTGTTCAATGCGCTGGGATTTACAAAGGAGGAAATGGATAAGCCCTTGGTCGGTATTGTAAGCTCATACAATGAGATTGTACCGGGTCATATGAATCTGGATAAGATTGTAAACGCCGTAAAGATGGGCGTTGCAGAGGCTGGCGGCGTACCGGTGGTATTTCCGGCAATTGCAGTCTGCGACGGGATTGCTATGGGACATACCGGCATGAAATATTCTCTGGTAACGAGAGATCTGATTGCAGACTCTACGGAGTGTATGGCATTGGCGCATCAGTTTGACGCTTTGGTGATGGTTCCCAACTGCGATAAGAATGTACCGGGGCTTCTGATGGCGGCGGCGAGGGTCAATGTGCCGACCGTGTTTGTCTCCGGCGGACCTATGCTGGCAGGGCATGTAAAAGGAAAGAAGACCAGCCTTTCTTCTATGTTTGAGGCGGTTGGCTCCTATGCGGCAGGAACAATGAGCGAAGAAGATGTATGCGAATTTGAGGAGAAGGCATGTCCTACCTGCGGTTCCTGTTCGGGCATGTATACGGCAAACTCCATGAACTGTCTGACGGAGGCATTAGGTATGGGACTTCAGGGGAATGGTACGATACCCGCCGTATATTCCGACCGCCTGCGGCTGGCAAAACATGCAGGTATGGCCGTGATGGAGATGTACCGCAAGAATATCTGCCCCAGGGACATCATGACAAAGGAAGCGGTCTTAAATGCGCTTACCGTGGATATGGCATTGGGCTGTTCTACCAACAGTATGCTGCATCTGCCGGCAATCGCCCATGAGATTGGCTTTGACTTTGATATAGGATTCGCCAATGAAATCAGTGAGAAGACGCCGAACCTTTGCCATCTGGCCCCGGCAGGCCCTACTTATATGGAAGACTTGAACGAGGCGGGCGGCGTGTATGCCGTTATGAATGAGCTTGCAGAGCTTGGGCTTTTGAATTTGGACTGCCTGACCGTGACAGGCAAGACTGTCGGGGAGAATATCAAGGGCTGCATCAACAGGAATCCAGAAGTCATCCGTCCATTAGATAATCCCTACAGTACAACCGGCGGGCTTGCCGTGCTTAAAGGCAACCTGGCGATGGAAGGCAGCGTTGTTAAACGTTCCGCAGTGGCGCCGGAAATGATGGTGCATGAAGGCCCGGCACGCGTATTTGACTGTGAGGAGGATGCGATCGCAGCCATCAAAGGCGGCAGGATTGTTGCAGGCGACGTGGTGGTTATCCGCTATGAAGGTCCCAAAGGCGGTCCCGGTATGCGTGAGATGTTAAATCCCACCTCCGCCATTGCCGGAATGGGGCTCGGTTCCACCGTTGCCCTGATTACGGACGGGCGTTTTTCGGGCGCCAGCCGCGGAGCCTCCATTGGGCATGTTTCCCCGGAGGCGGCAATTGGAGGAACGATTGCATTGGTAGAAGAGGGAGACATGATCAAAATCAATATCCCGGAGATGAAACTGGAACTGGATGTGCCGCAGGATGTGCTTGACAAGAGGAGAGAGCAGTGGCAGCCAAGGGAGCCGAAAGTGACAGAAGGATATTTGGCGCGCTACGCGCAGATGGTTACCTCCGGCGCGACAGGAGCTGTTATGAAGAGAGAATTAAATAAATAAAAGACATTCCGCCCGCGCCGTTTGGGGATTATATCCGGCGCGGGTTAGTTTTGAACTAATTTGCCTGCGGAATATTTTTTATAGTTACAGTTCAGCCACAAATTTCGTCTATACGGTTTCCATAGCGGATTTCTGCACATAAGGATAAAAATATTTATGGGAATCTTTATGGATTCTGTAAATTTCTTCTCCTCTGCCATAAGGAAGACATTTGAGGGATTTCGTGTATCTCTTGCCTCCGGGAGAGGGACTAAATGTATTTCCCCAATATCAACTGTCTGAGCGTTTTCCTTACTGTTTCTATTATATCGCCATATCGGAAATGGTTTTTCCTCACGGACAGCCCTTCTTGTTTTCCTACCCCGGAAAAACCATTTCCGATGGCGATATTTTACAAACCAGTAGGAAAACGCGAGTTTTGAATTGGGGAAATTAATATTATCAGTCCCTCCCCGGAGCTAGAGATACTAGAAATCCCGGTTTCGTCTACCGTTGGCAGAGGAGGAGAAATTTGTTAGATGAATAAAAATTCCCATAAATATTTTTTGTCAATTGCACAGAAATCCGCTATGGAAACCGTGTTTGAAGACTTTGAGGCTGAACTGTAGCTTCTTCTGGCACAAATTTCCTTTTCTGTATTGACGAGAGGTTTTCCTTCATGTTATTCTGTGCTTCCAAGGCATAAAAATGCCATAGTTAAAGAAAGGAAGGATATAACAATGAGTGTGAAGAGAGCCGTTAGTTTTCTGTTGGCGGTATTTCTGGTATTACCGCTGGGCATTTGCAGTGTTGAGGAGTCTGCATATGCCGGCTCGGAAGCAGTAAGTGTCCAAAAAGAGGGGATTGGGGGGTATTATTATGAACAGCTCCCGGACGAGGCCAGGGATTTGTACGAAGCAATGTACAATATGTATGACCAGGGGATCTTTAAGACAGGAACAGGAGAATATGATCTTGTCGCCAATGGGCATGTGACCCAGGAACAACTTGACGGGTATGCATGTGGGAATATGACGCTGCTTACCTATATGGGAGCTGCAAGGGATGCTTTTTATGCGGATTATCCCGAAATCTTTTATGTGGATTTTTCACTTCTGACTTTGCGGGTGACACAGAAAGCAGGCGCCTATTATGCGTATCTGGGACCTGGAAGAAAAGATACTTATTATGTCAATGGGTTTACCAGCAAAGATGACGTCGAGGCGGCGCTTATAGAGTATAACAGCAGGATGGATGATATCTTAAAAGGTGCGGAGAAACTTACCCCGGACGATGGAAAGACTATTGAGGAGAAGCAAATTAAGTATGCACATGATGAAATTATCTGGCACACCTCTTACCGGCTGGAAAATACCTGTAAGGAAGGAAACGGCGGACATATCCGCACGGTTTACGGCGCATTGGTAAAGGGAGAGAGCCTTTGTGAAGGATATGCAAGGGCGGTGAAGGCTGTATTAGATAAAATGAATATTCCCTGCGTGCTGGTACAGGGAGGCTACCAGAGCAAAGATAATGAAGGCAGCCTGGAGCCGCATATGTGGAATTATGTAAAGGTTGGCAATGAGTGGTACGGTCTTGATGCCACAATGGATGATCCCATTTCGCCACTACCCAGTGAAAATGGCGTAGATGGTCTGGAGAGATCCGATTATCTTATCGTTGGCGGCGATGTGATAAGTAAGAGGCATGTGGCGGACGGCGTGATGTCGGAGGCGAATTTTGAGTTCTCCTATCCGGAGATTGCAGGCCAGGGATTGTTATTTGATGAAGTTTTCAATAATAATGGTTTAAAGGTCCAATATAATGAAGCGGGCGTGGAAGGCGGCGTGCAGGCAGGCATATATAAAGTCAGCTATAACGGCATGGGAGCGGCAAAGACCATTGAAAGCGGTAAATATATGCTCATGAAAGAGACAAAATATTATCCCAATACCGATCGCTGGGTGTATGGAAGATGGGCGTATGTGCTTCCAGATATGTATCCGATGAAAGATTCAGACGAGGAAGTCATTCTGAGCATACCGAGCTCCCAGTATGTGGAATTTGCCGTGACCAGCCGGGCGCCGGGCAATTATATAACCAATAACGGAGGCAGTCTGGAAAATTTGAGTTTTCATGGGGATCCGATGCTGTTTGACGCCTATACTGAGATTTTATACAATCCAAGCGGCACTTATACGCCGCCCCCTTATGTGAAGAAAGCGACGCCGTCTAATACGTCAAGAATTCTTATTGGCAGGACGCATCATATCGCACTCAAATATGATGAGGATTTAAAATTGGCAGAAGGAGCGAAAGAGGCCGGGATAAAGGTATCTGTCCTTGAACAGAATACTGCTTTGAAATACTGTAAAGTTGAAAATTTCAAATGGAACGGTACCGATACCGTGGAGTTTGATTTTACTCCCAGTGACATGTGGCTGGACGATACTGTCAACTATATTTTTGAAACGACGGGCCTGATTGGTGTGGACAGTGAAAAAGCGCCGAAAAATATTGGCTATACGGCTGCCCATAAGAAGTCAATATGCGCTTACCGGGCGCAAGGCTATTATATTAATTTATTCGGCAGGCCTCAGCTTCTGGAAAGTTCCGATCTTTCTAAGAAGAATTTACAAGAGTGGAAGACGGAGGAGGGGGAGGGCGTTACCCCGGATATGGTGACGGGACTTACGATTGTGACGACGTCGCCTTCCCATGCGCAGACAGATACGATGAACGGTTTGATTGAGACTGAATTTCCGCAGGATAAAGTGCTCAAGAGTGAGACTTACAATATCAGCCTCTTGACCTGTAACCAGAATATAGTCAGTCTGGGGGATTCGGTCAGGCTGTCGGTCGGGTTCCCATTTGGTTATGGACCCGATGACGAAGGCGTTACGTTTAAAGCATACCATTTTAAGCGGGACAGATATGGAGAGATTATAAAAGTGGAGGAAGTCCCCTGCGTGATTACGCGTTATGGGTTGGTGATAACCTGCAAATCGTTCAGTCCCTTCGCGATTGTGGCAGTGGAGGATGACGGTAAGAAAGTAGATAATACCAAATCAATTATCGTAGCCAATTCACAGGGAGGACAGATTACCGGGGCTGAGGGTATCCTTACCCTTAAATCAGGCGAGAGTAAATCACTGAATGTACAGGCCGAACAGGGGTATGTGATAGACGCTCTTGTGGTAGGAGGAAAATACCAGAAGATTACGAACAATAAATCTATGGCGATAAAAGCCGTATATGGCGACTTGGCGGACGGCGATATCATTGAAGCGCAGTTTGTCGCCGAGAGTGTCCGTCAGAAGGAAGAGAAGAGGGGAGAATCTGTTGTAACGCCCACTCCTGCGCCTGCCAAGGTAAGCCTTGACAAAACATCGCTGGAGGTTCAGGAGAAAAAGGAATTTGAAATTACATCCAAGGTCACCGGGGCTTCCGAGAACACGACGTATCAGTGGTATAAAGATGGTAAATTGATGCCAGGAAGAAAGGGCGCGGGCTTGAAAATAGAATCCGCTTCCCCGCAAGATTCGGGCAATTACACGTTGGTAGTCACAACAGCAGCCGGGGCGGCGAGCGTAGACGCAGAGAGCGCCGCCTGCAAGGTGACCGTAAAGAAACAGCAAACGCAGCAAACGCAGGAACCGACGCCCGATCTAGCAAAAGTAAGCGGATTAACAGTATCTTCCGTAGGCGCCGATAAGGTAACGCTAAAGTGGAAGAAAGTTGCCGGCGCAGACGGTTATGAAGTGCTCAGGTACGATACCTCTAAGAAAAAATTTATCAAAGCGGGGACGTCGTCTAAAGTTTCATACACGGATAAGAAGCGTTCTGCGGGAAAACCGTACAGATATAAGGTAAAAGCATACAAGAAAGCAAACGGCAGGACATATTATGGTAAAGTATCTGCGGAGAAAAAGGTTCTGACAAAGCCGAAAGCTCCAGCCAAAGTCACTGCGGAGCGTCTCACACAGGCTGCCGTACAGCTTTCCTTTAAGTCGGCGTCTGGCGTGACTGTCTATGAGATTTATAAGTACAATAAAGCAAGCAAAAAGTATAAGCTGGCTTACCGGGTGAAAGGGAAGAAGCTGTACAAATTTAACAGCGGAAAAAAGAACTGGACGTATCTGCGCAAAATCAGGAAAACATCCGGCGGGAAAATAACGGCAAGGCTGACCGGCATGAAACAGGAAGAGACGAACCAGAAATATTATGTCAAGGCGTATGTGTCCAAGAAAGGTTATCCTTCCGTACATAGCGGCAAGAGTAAAGTGGTAAAGGTTTATTAAATAGGAGAAAACGAATGTTGAAAATTGGATGCCATCTGTCTTGTTCCAAAGGCTATCTGGCCATGGGCAGGGAAGCAGTAAAAATTGGAGCAAATACCTTTCAGTTTTTTACGAGGAATCCCAGAGGCGGCAGGGCAAAGGAATTAGACCTTGCCGATATCGGGGAGTATCTGGCGTTTGCCAAGGAGCATGAGATTGGGCAGATTCTTGCCCATGCTCCTTATACGCTCAATGCTTGTGCCAAGGATGATAGTCTGCGACATTTTGCCTATGAGACGATGTGCGATGATTTAAGCCGTCTTGCCCATGTGCCGGGGTGCATGTATAATTTTCACCCCGGAAGCCATGTCAAACAGGGCGCTATGACGGGGATATCTTATATTGCAGACATGCTGAACCGTATAGGTGAGCAGGGATTTTCCACCACCATTCTTTTGGAAACAATGGCGGGAAAAGGCTCGGAAGTAGGAAGAAATTTTGAGGAGCTTCGCGCAATCATAGACAAAGTGGAAGATACCGGCAGGCTTGGCGTGTGTTTAGACACATGTCATGTTTTTGACGGCGGCTATGATATTGCAGGGGACTTAGAAGGCGTTTTAAATGAGTTCGATGCGGTCATTGGGCTGGAAAGGCTGAAAGCGGTTCATGTCAATGACAGCAAGAATCCTCTTGGCAGCCGCAAAGACCGCCATGAGAAGATTGGAGAGGGACAGATTGGACTGGATGCTTTTGCAAAGATTGTGACGCATCCCAGTCTGCGCCGCCTGCCCTTTTATTTGGAGACGCCCAATGATTTGCCAGGTTACCAGAAAGAGATTGAACTGCTGAGGGCAATGGTTTCTCAGCAGACCCGGTAATTAGGAGGAGGGGTCGCATGAATGAGACATATAAGAAGTATTTAACGTATGTAAAGGAATACCTGACGGAGCACAAAGGGATGGAATCCCCCAATCCACTGCATCCTTTCCGCTCCAGGTTCCAGCACAGCATTCGCGTGCTTCATTGGTGTGAGCGGCTGGTGGAGGGGTTGGACAATGTTGATACACAAGCGCTTTATACGGCGGCTATCTTTCATGACATCGGCTATGCAGACCGGGATAATGAGCATCATGCCCAGCGCAGTGTGCGGGCATTTCGGGAGTACGCGAAGCAGCAGCAGATGGAGGAAACATTTAGCCGCAAAGTGCAGAGGTTGATTGCCTGCCACTCGGATAAGGACCGTATGCGGGATGAGGACGCCGATTTGGAAATGATCTTGCTGATGGAAGCAGATCTTTTGGATGAAGAGGGGGCTATGGGCATTGTCTGGGATTGTATGACGATGGGGAATGCCCATGCTAAGAGTTATGCCAAGGCATATTACCATATCATGGAGAGTTCTAATAAAGAAGAGCCTAATCCTATGGTGACAAAGCGCGCCATTCAGTTCTGGGAGGAAAAGAAAGGAATTGCCGCGCGGTTTGCCAAGCTGCTGGAGGATGACTTAATGATTGGCAGCGAGTATTTCGATATATGAAGACTTCCTAATTTCTATTTTTGGGCATGTTGGGCGTTGATTTCCGTGACTTAGACGAACATTTGCTTTACTATTAGGGACGTATTTGTTATACTGTTTTAGGGAAATTCCCATGAGTCAGCAGTATAAAGGAGGAATTGCAAATGGTAAAGGCAATTGTTGGAGCAAACTGGGGAGATGAAGGAAAAGGCAAGATTACCGATATGATGGCGAAGGAGGCGGATATTATTGTACGCTTTCAGGGCGGAGCCAATGCCGGGCACACTATTGTCAACGATTATGGCAAGTTTGCGTTACATACGCTTCCGAGCGGCGTGTTTTACAATCATACGACCAGCATCATCGGAAACGGCGTGGCATTGAATATTCCGGTCTTGTTTGAGGAGATTCAGTCCATCGTAGACAGGGGCGTTCCTAAGCCTAAGATACTGGTGTCAGACCGTGCGCAGATGGTAATGTCCTACCATGTGCTCTTTGACCGGTATGAGGAAGAACGGCTGGGCGGGAAGTCTTTCGGTTCCACAAAATCCGGAATTGCGCCATTTTATTCTGATAAATATGCCAAAATTGGCTTCCAGGTCAGCGAATTGTTTGACGAGGAAACATTGAAAGAGAAAGTCGAGCGTATCTGCGAGACCAAGAATGTAACATTGGAGCACTTGTATCACAAACCGCTGCTTGAGCCAGATAAGCTGATGGAAGAACTGCTTGAGTATCGGCGGATGGTAGAGCCTTACGTCTGTGACACGTCGGCTTATCTGTGGGACGCTATCAAAGAGGGCAGGAATATCTTGCTGGAAGGTCAGCTTGGCTCTTTAAAAGACCCGGACCATGGAATCTATCCGATGGTGACTTCCTCCTCCACGCTTGCCGCTTATGGAGCGATTGGGGCGGGGATTCCGCCGTATGAGATTGGCAAGATTATCACGGTTTGTAAAGCATACTCTTCGGCTGTAGGGGCCGGCGCGTTTGTTAGTGAGATTTTCGGCGAAGAGGCGGATGAGCTGAGGAAGAGAGGCGGCGACGGCGGCGAGTTCGGCGCAACGACCGGGCGTCCCAGGCGCGTAGGATGGTTTGACGCAGTTGCCAGCAAGTACGGCTGCCGCATCCAGGGGACGACAGATGTGGCGTTTACAGTGCTTGATGTGCTGGGCTATCTGGACGAACTGCCGGTGTGCGTGGGATACGAGATTGACGGTGAAGTGGTTACAGAATTTCCTTCCACAGTCAAGCTTGAAAAGGCAAAACCGGTGTTTGAAGTGCTTCCAGGATGGAAATGCGATATCCGGGGCATTCGCAAGTATGAAGATTTGCCGGAGAATTGCCGCAAGTATATAGAGTTTATTGAAGAAAAGATTGGTTTCCCGATTACCATGGTTTCCAATGGGCCGGGAAGGGACGATATTATTTATCGCTGAGTAAGGGGAGCAGGGAAACGAGAAGATGATAAAAAATGTGGTATTTGACGTGGGGAAAGTCCTGGTAGAATTTGATTGGCAGGGATATCTTGAGGCGTTGGGCTTTTCACCCGAAATATATGAGAAAGTGGCGGATGCGACAGTCAGATCGGAATTGTGGAATGAATTTGACCGCAGTAAAATGTCCGACGAAGAGATATTAGAAGGATTCTTGGCGGGTGCGCCAGAATGTAAAGAAGAGATTTTGCGTTTCTGGGACAATATTGGAAGCTGTATCAAATGTTATGATTATGCAGCTTCCTGGATTCAGGCGTTGCAGGAAAAGGGGTATGGGGTTTATCTGTTGTCCAATTACCCCAGACGTATCTATTTTCAGAGCATACATGAGCTTTCATTTGTGGAGCTTGTAGATGGTGCGGTCTTTTCCTTTGAGGTGCAGGCGACCAAGCCGGAGCCGGGTATCTATGAAGCGCTGCTGGAAAAATATCAGCTGCAACCTACGGAATGTGTATTTGTGGATGATTTGCGCACCAACATTATTGCAGCCAATCATCTAGGAATGGCAACGATTCATTTCCACACCAAATCCCAGGCGGAAGAAGAGCTGAGGAGCCTGGGCGTGGAATGTTAAAAGATTTTGTTCTTCTAAATCCAAGAAAGGCCTTGTCGCGCTGTAGTGTGACAGGGTCTTTCTTGCTTATAAAATAAATAATATGCCCATTTAGCCCTAATACGGGGACTTAATTCTGCTGTGAGTCCTTTTTCGTCAATTTATAGATGAAGCTGTAGATCCAGAGCAGGATGGGCAGCGCCATGCTGGCAAACAAGGCGGCCATGAACATAGGGAAGAAGTCTTTGCCCAATATGGCGAGGATAAGCGTTATAAAATAAAGTCCTATCAGCAAGATACTGCCAAGGATGGCAAGGATTCGTAGAAGTTTTTTCATAGGGTACTCCTTATCAAATTAGTAATAAAAGAGGGATTAACGGGGTAGCTTAAGGTAGATTGCCACATGCTTGATTGCCGGGAGAACCTTGTCCAACAAATCAGAGGTGGCTATTCGCAGGCTTGAGGTGTTGATACAGGGATGGCAGCCGATGTATTTTTCCCTTAGTAAATCCTCATCCATTAGAAGCTGGACGCGGAAATCCGTATCATTCATAAGCCCCAGGACGCTGACCGAACCGGGAGTGAGGTCTAAGAGCTCCATCATATATTCTTCCGGGGCAAAGGAAAGGCGCGCAGATTGAATCTGCTTGGAGACAGCCCTTGTATGAAATTTTTTCTCCCCAGGCATCATGAGCAGGAAAAATCTGTTTCTCTGAGCGTTGCATAGCAACAGATTTTTGCATACATGGGTATTAAGCCGTCTGTCTACGTCATGGCATGCTTCGATTGTCGGCAATGCCTCATGGTCGATGCGCAGATACTTAACGCCCAGGGAATCCAGCAAATCATAAGTGCGCAGTTCTTTTTCTAACCTGCCGGCTTCATCTTGTGGTCTGCCCTCGTAAATAGGTGCATGTAAAATGTCCATTTGTTTCTCCTCCTGAAGTAAATTGAGTTACAGTTTAGTATACACGTTTTCGGTTGATGGGGCAAGCGTTTCTCATGTTGTTGTTACAGCCTGTATGTTGTTTTCATTGTTTTGCAATGTAAACCTTTTGAACGAATCATAACTTGTAATTTATGTTAGTGCGACAGCCCCCTCTTGGTACTATAAATTTACAAAATGGTGAAACTCAAAAGATTATGGGAGAGCAGCGTTAATTTTATGAATTATAGCAAATTGGTACTTTTTACTATAAGGATATTTATGTTATAATAATCCATAGTGTATTTAAGAATTTATATATACAGTGAAAGGATAATTTTATGAAACAGTTTATACAGGGCGTCAAGGACGGAGGTGCAATTGGAATCGGTTATCTGTCCGTGTCCTTTACATTTGGACTGGAAGCCGCCTCTTCGGGACTTCTGTGGTGGGAAGCGCTTTTGGTGTCGATGATGAATTTGACTTCCGCCGGACAGTTTGCGGGCATTACCATTATGGCGGCGGCAGGCACTTATATTGAAATGGCGCTTTCTCAATTCGTGATTAATCTGCGGTATGCCTTGATGAGCATTTCGCTGTCGCAGAAAGTATCCCCCGAATTTGGCAGCGGCAAAAAGATGCTTCTTGGTTTTGCAGTTACCGATGAGATATTTGCAGTAGCCATGAGCCGTCAGGGGGAGGTTAGCAGTAAGTATTTTGCGGGGCTTGCCGTACTTCCGTATCTGGGCTGGACAAGCGGTACGCTGGCGGGGGCGGTCTGCGGCAATATCTTGCCCGATACAGTCACGGACGCGCTTGGGCTGGCCATATACGGCATGTTTATAGCGATTATCATTCCCGCCATGAAGAAAGACAGCCGTATATTGAAGATTACGCTGTTAGCGGTGGTGTTTAGCTTTGCTATGTATTATCTGCCTGGGCTGAAAATGATTTCCAGCGGTTTTGCAGTGATTATCTGCGCGGTGGCAGCTTCGGTCGTGGGCGCAGTCTGCTTTCCCATGGAAGAAGAGGAGGAGGCGTGATGGAAGTAGGAACGTTTTGGATTTACCTGATCGTTATGTTTGTTGTGACCTACATAATCCGTGTATTTCCATTTGTAATTTTTCGCAAAAAGATAGAAAATAAACATGTGCGCGCCTTCTTCGCGTATATTCCCTATACGGTGCTGGGAGCGATGACGTTTCCGGCGGTTTTCTATGCGACCGGTTCCGTTATTTCAGCGGCGGCAGGGGTAGCGGCAGCTTTGGCGCTTGCATATCGCGGGAAGGGCTTGTTTACGGTGGCTATCTGCGCGAGTTTGGTTGCATTTTTGGTGAGCATTGTGATGTGATTATAAATTCCGGCGTTTATCGCCGCAAAGGAGGAACATATTATGGCAAATATACCGACCCCCCATATTGAGGCAAAGGCAGGGGACTTTGCAAAGACCGTATTGATGCCCGGAGATCCGCTGCGGGCAAAGTTTATCGCAGAAACTTATTTGGAACAGCCGCGTTGTGTGAATCAGGTACGCGGAATGCTTGCCTACACGGGAACGTATAAGGGCAAAGAGATCTCTGTGATGGGCTCCGGGATGGGAATGCCGTCTATCGGCATTTATTCGTATGAACTTTATAATTTTTATGATGTGGACAATATCATCCGCGTGGGCTCTGCGGGCGCAATTCAGGAAGACGTCAATGTGATGGATGTGGTAATCGGCATGGGAGCCTCCGTAGTCTCCGACTATCCCGACCAGTTCGGTTGTCCCGGGCATTTGGCGCCGCTTGCAGATTACCGCTTGCTGAGTACGGCTGTGGAGAGCGCAAAGGAGCTGGGGACAGAGGTGAAAGTGGGAAATATTCTGTCGGAAGACGCCTTTTATGCGGAGCGTTCCAAGGATTGTTATAAAAAGATGGGTGTGCTTGCTGTGGAGATGGAGAGCGGCGCCCTTTATCTGAATGCTGCGCGGGCGGGGAAACATGCGCTCTGCATCCTGACAATTTCCGATCATCTTTACCGCGCGGAGGAGTTGTCATCCGAGCAGCGTCAAATTGGCTTTGGCAAGATGATTGAGATTGCGCTGGAGACGGCAGTGCGTGTTGCAAGGTAGACGTGGAGATGAGGATTTGAGCGCAATTTTATTACTGGAAGATGATGAAAGCATCAATCGGGGAATTACCTTTATTCTGGAAAAGGACGGTTATCAGGTATATTCCTGCGCGACGGTGGCGCAGGCAAGGTCAGTGTTTCATGAGCAGGAAATACAGCTTATGATCTGCGATATAACCTTGCCGGATGGGAGTGGACTGGATCTCGTAAAAGAAGTACGCGCAGAGAGCAGCGTGCACATTATATTCCTGACGGCATTAGACCAGGAAGTGGATCAGGTTATAGGCTATGAGGCTGGGGCGGACGATTATATCACAAAGCCTTTCAGCCTCTCCGTGCTGAGGCTGAAGGTATCGGCATATTTTAAGAAACAGCAGGGAGTGTCCGAGGAACGCATCGAGTCTGGAAACATCTGTTTCTACGTGAAGGAAATGCGGGCTTTGGCAGCAGGAAAAGAGATTTCCCTCACGAAAAATGAGTGGAAGATGTTGCGGTTTTTTATGGAACATCCGAAGCAGATTTTGTCGAAAAATCAATTGTTAGGGCAGCTCTTTGATACAGAGGGAGATTTTGTGGATGAGAATACCATCGCGGTCAATATCCGCAGGTTGCGGGAGAAGATTGAGCCGGACAGTTCCAAACCGGAATATATCAAAAATATCCGCGGAATCGGCTATCTGTGGGATAAGGAGTGCAGGCGATGAAGAAATTTTTGATTCCGGCTGTGTTGGGAGTGCTTGTCTTGATAGCTGTGGACTGGTATTTTATCCTGGCGGCGAACAATTCTTATGAGGAGAAGATTCAGATTCTATCGGTGATGATAGAGGAGGCGGACAACGGCGTTGACAGCCTGGTGACGTCGTCAGAATTACTGAAAGGCGTGCGGGAATCTTCCGGCGAAGCCGGCAGAGAGAAACTCAGAGCGTATGGTTATCTGGAAGACGGGCGGAATTGGTTTCAGCTAGAGCGAGAAAGGACAATCAGGAACACACTTGTCCTTTCTGTACTTACGTTTTTCTTATATCTTTTGGCATTGGCGGGTGTGGCTGCGCAGTGTAAGAAACAGCAGCGGCAGGAGCTCTGGAATTTGTCGCAGATATTGGATAAATTATCAGCCCGCGACTATGCGCTGGATATCCCGGAACGGCTGGACGACAGGGCGCGTCAGATAGACCGCGTTGTGGGACAGTTGCAATCGCTGAGTGAGCAGCTTCGTTATCATGAGGAACAGCTCATCCGGGAAAAGGAGGAGACCAGGAGTCTGGTTACAGACATTTCCCACCAATTAAAGACGCCGGTTGCCGGGTTAAAGGCATGTTTTGAAATCTTAAACCAGGGAGATTTAAGTTCTGAGGAGGAAGAGGAATTCTTGGAACAGTGTACAAAGCAGCTTGGCGGATTGGAGGCGCTGGTTGGCTCGCTGGTTAATATTTCCAGGATGGAGACAGGCATGATTGAGATTCATCGGGAGCCGGCAGATATTTTGGAAACATTGGTGGCGGCTGTGAACCGTGTGTACCTCAAGGCGCAGGAAAAGCAGATTGCCATTGAATTTGAAGAGACAGAGGATTTAGAGGCGACGGTGATTCCTCATGATGTCAAATGGATTTGCGAGGCATTTATCAATATCCTGGAAAATGCAGTGAAATATAGCCCCAGCAATACACAAATCCGTATCCGTATGATGAAGCGCACTACTTTTTTGCGGATTGAGCTGGAAGACCAGGGCATGGGCATTCCCCGGGAGGATTATCATAAGATTTTCAAGCGGTTTTACCGCGGAGAGAGTGAAGAAGTCCGTAAACAGGAGGGTTCTGGTGTAGGACTTTATCTGACAAGAGAGATTTTAGAGCGGCACGGCGGCAGCGTTACCGTATCTTCCCGGTATGGCAAGAAACAGCCGGGGAGTACCTTTGTGGTGCAGATTCCTTATTAGAAGCTAATCTATCAATTTGTAGGCGTCTTTGCCAATTTTTACGACGACGCCTTCTTTTTCGTACTCATTTAATACGCGCTGTAGCTGTCTGGCGCTGCAATGTAAGCGAAACGCCGCCTTTTCTATGCCTCTCAGTTCCCTATTTTCACACTTATGTTTTAACGTACAATTCAAGTAATTTCAAGGGATGTTTTCATATGTCATCTGTATTTGAAGGAAAAAGTATCACAAAAACAATTTTGAAAATAGGTCTCCTAATTATAATGTCCATTGCCTGTGTATTTGGCATGGGCGGCAGCAGTGTCATTGCCAGGCAGTTAGGGGAAGGCAACAAAGACTATTCTGCAAAGTGCCTCAATTTCTGTATTTATTCGATAGCGATTGCAGGGCCTCTCACGCTGGCGTTGGGGCTGCTCGTATTGACCCCGTTTTCGTACGTTATTGGCGCCGATGACGGCAATCTTGGCTATACCCGTGATTATCTCAAGTGGATATTTATGGGCGTGCCATTTGTTATGCTGGCAAACTCTAGTTTTTTGCACCTTACAATTACTGTTTTGCGAAATGTGGCGTTGTTTATTCCCGGGGTAATCATATTAAATTACTTTTGGCAATTGGACGGCGTTATACTGACGCAGCTTGTTGTTGAGGGGATTCTCCTCACCGTAGTTTGTCTTGTGATGTACGCTTTGTCTTCGCCAGAGAGGATTATGAAATGAAAAGCGAGATTATTCTTACAAATAAAAAGATTTATTCCCGTGAGCAATGCACCCACAGGGCGCTTAGGAAAATATACATGTTAAGTGCCCTGTGGGTATGCATGGATATTCGATTCCAACCGTAAAGTCATCAAAGCGTTATATCTTCTACATTTACTCCCATAGATGATAATTTTGCAACTGCTAACCTTACAAAACTGTAAGTCTTTTTTTTTATTTTGCAAGCAATCTGAAAGAAACGTAGGATAAACTTTAAACTAAGGAGGGATTAGGCTAATTTGAACAGCCAAAGAAGTGAAAGGACTAGGGAGGTTTCAAGATGGAAATAATTTTAAAGACAGAACATTTATGTAAATATTATGGTTCCGGCGACAATCAGGTGCGGGCGGTGAGAGACGCCAACATCGCCATTGCCAAAGGAGAGTTTACGGCTATTGTGGGCAAGTCCGGTTCCGGCAAAAGCACGCTGCTCCATCTTCTGGGAGGGCTGGACCATCCCACCAGTGGAAAAGTATGGATGAAGGATAAAGATATGTTTGCCTTAAAAGAGCAAGAACTTGCCGTGTTCCGCAGGCGAAAAATCGGCTTTATTTTTCAGGCGTTTAATCTGGTATCATCCATCAATGTCTGGGAAAACATCGTGCTGCCCATAGGACTTGACGGGAAAGAGGCAGATGAAAATTTCGTGCGGGATATCGTGAGGACTTTGGGAATTGAGGGAAAGATACATAACCTTCCCCACACGCTTTCCGGCGGGCAGCAGCAGAGAGTGGCGATTGCCAGGGCGCTTGCCTCCAAGCCGGATGTGATTCTTGCCGACGAGCCTACGGGGAACTTAGATTCTAAGACCAGTGACGAGGTGGTAGGGCTTTTAAAAATGTCGGCGCAGAAATATGGGCAGACGTTGGTAATGATTACCCATGACCAGGATATTGCACAGATTGCAGACCGTATATTGGTGATTGAAGACGGAAGGGTGGTGGAACAGGGATGAAACATACAATCCACAGACTGGCGCTCTCCAATGTACGGCAGAACAAATCGAGAAGCGTGTTGATGATATTATCTATTTTCCTGACGACGCTGCTTCTTTCCGCGATTGCCGGCGTTGGCTGCGGGATGGTGAGAAATAACCAGGTCAACGCAGGAAATCTTTTTGGGAATTATGTGGCAACCCTTAGCAGGGTTCGTGAAGAGCAGTATGAAATGCTGAAACTGCGCAGTGAGTTCACCAATGTAGGAAGGACGGCATATGTTGCGGAGGCAGACTCTGGAAAAGCAGGCATTGATATCGGTTTGTCATTTATGGATATGACCGCCGCGGAAAATAAAAACTTTATTCATACGCTGAAAGCGGGAATACTGCCCAAGGCGGAAAATGAAATTGTGGCCTCGCCAGAGTTTTTTGAGAAATTTGGTCTCTTAAACGCCAAGCCAGGGGATCGTGTGTCCATACCTTTGCGCAAGGACAGCCGAAGTAAATTTACAGAAAAAGAATTTGTTGTCAGTGGAGTGATACAATCTTCGCAGGCCGGAACTGTTCAGAAAGCATTTCAAGGATTTGTGTCCCAGGAATTTTACGAGTCGTTGTATAGCAAGGAAATGCGTGCTTATGAGGTGACTTTGCGCATGAGTGAAGCTCTGATGGAAGCGGACGTGGATTATGAGGAAGTCTTATGGGAAGCGGCGGGGTTCTGTGGTGTGGAAAAAGAAAATATTTCGCCTAATAAACAGTATCTCATGTGGATATATGATCCCGGCACAGAGACGATTTTGGGCTGCATATTGATCGGACTTTTGGTAATTGTAGTGTCGGTTTCCGTTATCTATAATATTTTTCAGGTGGGAATGGTCCAAAAAATTCAGGAATATGGCAAGATTAAGGCTTTGGGGGCTACACGGAAACAGATGAAGCAATTAATACTGCGGGAAGGGATGCTCTTAGCGATTATCGGTATTCCCCTGGGCTTGCTTGCGGGCTGCGGCGCTGCCTTCCTGATGTGCCGTGAGCTTATCACCGGTTCACAAGCGGTGGTGGGCATAGAGTTGGAGCATGTATCTGTCATTTCTTTTCCGCTTTTGCTGGTCGTAATTGTGTCCGCTTTTTTAACGGTACGTCTGGCATTATCACATCCTATGCGGGTGGCGGCGAAAACTTCGCCGGTGGAAGCCATGCGCTATCAGGAAAATACCAGCCGGGGAAAGAGTATGCGCAAAGGGCGCAAAAGTATCTCTGTTCTTGGCATGACGCTGTCCAACTTGTCGGCAAACCGCAGAAGAACAGTTTCTACCATCTGTACGATGGGTTTATCCTGCGTGTTGTTTGTAACGCTGTCCAATCTTGCCGGAAATATAGATAATAAGTTTGAAGCAAGGCGCAATGTCGAATATGGCCAGTTTTCCATAGCATTGGATTATAGATTAAACGACGAGGCTTACCCGGAGAATAATCTTTGCCAAATTCAGAAGAATAACCCGCTGGGCGAAGAATTTCAGGAAAAAATAAAAGCTATTCCAGGCGTCACAGAAGTTAAAAGCCGCAAATGCTTTGAAGCAGAAAATCTCAGCTTGAGCAGCATGGATGCGGATGGCGCTTATACGACAGTCTGTGTGCTTGACCGGGAGGGATTTGAACGCTATGGAAAGGGCTCTGTTTTGGGAAATGTTAATTATGACGAGGTCGCTGCCGCAGACGGTATTCTTTATGGCTATTCTTTTTTTATGGAGAGTTATGGTTATAAAATAGGGCAGCAATTGCAAATAAAAGATATGACAGGAAGCGGGGCAGTATATGAGGGAGAACTCATGGGCGCCTTTGGCAGCGCGCCTAGTGCATGGGTGATTACGCAAGATACATTTGACAAACTTGGAATAGCAGAAGACGTAACAGAAATAGTTTGGGCAGACTGTAAGCAGAAGGATAAAAGCAGCGTAGAAGACGCCATTTGGGAACTTGTGGCGGGTATGGAGCATGTAGAGACGGATTCTTATGACAGAGCCTTGAAGCAAACGCAGTATGGAAGCAGAATTATGCAGGGCGGCGTTTATATGTTTCTCGGGCTTTTGGGTATCATTGGCTTTTTTAATATGGCGAACACGATTATTACCGGAGCTGTGACAAGAAAGCGGGAGTTAGGCGTTTTGCAGGCGGTGGGGATGACAAACCGTCAGTTGAACTGGATGATGCAGCTGGAAGGAATCTTCTTTTCCGCAGGGACGATAGCAGTTTCCTTGGTCGTTGGCAGTCCGCTGGGGTATGCGCTCTTTCGTTATGCCAGAGAAATGCATGTGTATGGAATCAATGAATACCATTTCCCACTGCTGGAAATTGGCGTAATGATATTGGCGATTGTGCTGCTGCAAGCCTCATTATCATTTTTGCTCAGCAGGAATTTACGAAAAGAATCTTTGGTGGAACGTATTGTCTATCAGGGATAAATGTAGATTAGCAAAAACGGTTAGTCTTTTATTTGTTGGGGCTGTCGCACTAATATAAATTAAAAGGTATAGATTCGTTCAAAAGGTTTACATTGCAAAGCAATGTAAACCTTTTGAACTTTTATGAATAACCTTATCTCCTGCGAATAATTTCCCGGTATTTGCGGACAATATTGATAAATATGTGCATTTAATGATACCTGGAGGAAATGATATGAGTGGGAAAAACGATAAAAAACCCTTTGGCATGCGAGATAAGCTGGGGTACATGTTTGGAGATTTCGGAAATGATTTTACGTTTATTTTCGCAAGCTCTTTTTTAATGGTATTTTACACAAATGTCTTAGGGATTGACCCGAAAATGGTGGGTATTCTCTTCGTTGTAGCAAGAATTGTGGATGCCTTTACCGACATCGGTATGGGGCGGATTGTGGATCGGCTGCCGGCGTCCAAAGATGGAAAATTCCGTCCCTGGATCAAGCGTATCTGTATTCCGGTAGCGTTTGTCAGCTTTTTGATGTACCAGTCCGTCTTGGCTCCGGCTTCCATGACCGTAAAAATTATCTATATGTTTATCACCTATATTTTGTGGGGTTCCCTGCTCTATACGGCAATCAATATCCCTTACGGCTCTATGGCGTCGGCGATCACCGACAATCCCAGGCAGCGGGCGGAGTTGTCGACCTTCCGTTCTATGGGCGCGACCTTTGCCAGCGTGGTAATCATGGTTGTTGCGCCGATGGTAGTCTATTACACAGACGCCGATGGCAACCAGATTGTCAGCGGCAGGAATTTTACGATAATCGCCGGGGTATTCGCTGTGCTGGCAATTTTGTGTTATATCCTCTGTTATCAGATGACAACGGAACGCGTGGAAATCAAAAAGAAAGATAACGGTAAAATGCCAGGCATGGGAGAGACCGTGAAGGCGCTTGTGTCAAACCGTGCCTTGCTTGCGATTATTGGCGCGGCAATTTTCCTGCTGCTTAGTTCCCTGTTGGGGCAGTCTATGAACAATTATCTTTTCGCGGAATGGTTTAAAGACACAAACGCTCTTTCTGTTATGGGATTTGTGGGCGTACCGATATCGTTGCTTTTGGCGGCGTTTACAGGAAAAATATCAGAGCGTTTCGGCAAAAAGGAAGCTGGGGCGGCAGGTATGTTGTTTACAGGAATCATATTTGTACTGCTGTTTTTCTTTAAAGTGAAAAATCCCTGGGTGTTCGTTGCCGTCACCTTCATTGCCAATTTCGGTATGTATTATTTCAACATGGTTGTGTGGGCTTATATTACGGACGTCATTGATTATCAGGAAGTGAAGACGGGCAGCCGCGAGGACGGCACGGTGTACGGCGTGTATTCGTTTGCCAGGAAAATCGGGCAGGCGTTGGCAGGCGGCGTCAGCGGCTTTGCGCTTTCGGCGATTGGTTATGTGTCGGAACCGGGGGCGGTGCAGACCGACGCAGTGCGCGCTGGAATCTATAATATCGCCACGGTTTTTCCAGGCGTCTGCTATATCATTGTAGCTTTGATTTTAATTTTTGCCTATCCGCTGAGTAAGGGCGTGGTAGAGAAAAATGGAGAAATTCTTGCCGAGCGCAGGAAGGAGGAAATTTCATGAATAGAATGAAATTGTCGTTCCGCTGGTATGGAGAAGACGATAAAGTGACGCTTGAAAATATCCGCCAGATTCCGGGTATGCATACCATAGTAACGGCGGTGTATGACGTGCCGCCCGGCGAAGTGTGGCAAATGTCTTCCATTGAATCGCTGAAGATGCAGATTGAAGAGGCAGGGCTTCACTTTGAGGTGGTGGAGAGCATCCCGGTACATGAAGATATCAAACTGGGAAAACCTGAGCGGGACAAGTATATTGAAAACTACTGTGAAAATATCCGGCGTGTGGCGGCGGCTGGCGTGAAGTGCATCTGTTATAATTTCATGCCGGTATTTGACTGGACGCGAACACAGCTCGACCATGAGCTTGCGGACGGTTCTACATCTCTGGTTTATTATCAGGAACAGGTAGATGCGGTAAATCCGTTGCAGAGCCACAGCGACTTGACGCTGCCAGGCTGGGACCAAAGTTACAGCCGGGAACAATTGAAGGAGATCGTGGCGCAGTACCAGGCAATGACGGAGGAAGATTTGTGGGACAACCTTAAATATTTCTTAGAGCGTGTGATTCCAGTCGCCGCTGCCTGTGATGTGAATATGGCGATTCATGAAGACGACCCCTGTTGGAGTATCTTTGGGTTGCCGAGGATTATCACCTGTGAGGAAAATCTGGATCGTTTCCTTAAATTAGTGGACGATTCGCACAATGGCATTACGCTTTGTACCGGTTCGTTGGGATGTTCCTGCCGCAATGACGTGGTGCATATGGCAAAAAAATATGCCTCGCAAGGCAGAATCCATTTTGTGCATATGCGCAATGTGAAAGTGCTGGATAACGGCTTTGAGGAGCGGGCGCATCTTTCCGCGTGCGGTTCTTTAGATATGTATGAGATTATGAAGGCATTATACGACCATGGATTTTGTGGTTATATCCGCCCGGATCACGGAAGGATGATCTGGGGAGAAACCGGGCGTCCCGGTTACGGTCTGTATGACCGCGCGCTGGGAGCCACTTATCTAAACGGTTTGTGGGAAGCGATTGAAAAAGAAGCAGAAGGGAGAAAAAAGAAATGAGCGTACCATTTCACATTGATTTAAACGGAAAAGTAGCGGTTGTGACCGGGGCAGGCGGCGTCCTGTGCTCAGGTATGGCGGAGGCGCTTGCACAATGCGGGGCGAAAGCAGCCCTCTTAGACCTCAATGGGGACGCGGCCAAACAGAGCGCGGATAAAATTACGGCCGCAGGTGGGATTGCCAAAGGATATCAGGCAAATGCGCTGGAAAAGGACAGCCTAGAGACTGCCCATATGAAAATTTTAGATGATTTTGGCCCCTGCGACATCTTAATTAACGGAGCCGGCGGCAACCATCCGCTGGCGACGACCGATAAAGAATATTTCTCCGCAGCAGACCTCGATGAAGACGTTAAGACGTTCTTTGATTTGGGACAGAGCGGCGTGGAGTTTGTATTTAACCTCAACTTTATCGGCACGCTTCTGCCTACGCAGGTGTTTGCGCGGGATATGGTAGGCAGAAAGGGCTGTAATATCTTGAATATTTCCTCCATGAACGCTTACGCTCCTTTGACGAAAATTCCAGCTTACAGCGGGGCCAAAGCAGCGGTCAGCAATTTCACCCAATGGCTGGCCGTGCATTTTGCGCCGGAGGGAATCCGGGTCAACGCCCTTGCGCCGGGATTTTTTGTCACAAATCAGAATGAGAAATTGCTGTATCGTGAGGATGGAACCCCCACCGAGCGCACCGGAAAAATCCTCGCAGCGACGCCGATGAAACGTTTCGGTAAGACCGAGGAGTTGATTGGCAGCGTGCTCTTTTTTCTCAGCGAAGAAGCGGCAGGATTTATCACCGGGGTGGTGCTGCCGATTGACGGCGGCTTCCTTGCTTATTCGGGGGTATAATCTATGGGAAAAGAAAAATTTCTGCATGAGGATTTCCTGTTGTCTACGGAGCCGGCGCGCGACTTGTACCACACGTATGCAAGTAAGCTGCCGATTATTGATTACCACTGCCATATCAGCCCCAAAGCGATTGCCGAGGACTGGCAGTTTGACAATATGACGCAGGTATGGCTTTATGAAGATCATTATAAATGGCGGCAGATGCGCAGTAACGGTGTGGAAGAAAAATATATTACTGGGGACGCCACAGATTATGAAAAATTCTGCAAATGGGCGCAGACTTTGGAAAAGGCAATTGGAAATCCTCTCTATCACTGGAGCCATATGGAACTGTGGCGTTATATTGGTTATGACGGCGCCCTAAACGGCGGCACGGCGAAAAAGGTCTGGAAATTGTGTGAGGAGCGTCTCGCACAGGAGGATATGAGCGTCCGCGGGATTATACGAGCGTCCGACGTAAAATTGATGTGCACTACGGACGACCCTGTGGATAATCTTTGCTGGCACCGTGCAATCGCCGAGGATGATACGATAGAATTTAAAGTGCTTCCCACCTGGCGTCCCGATCGCGCCGTGTCCATTGAGAAGCAGGATTTCGTAAATTATATGGCGGAACTCTCCGCGGCGTCCGATATTGCCATTGAGAATTTTGACGACTGGAAAGAGGCGTTAAAGAAACGGATGGACTATTTTGCCCAAATGGGCTGTGTGATTAGCGATCACGGGCTTTTGTATGTGCCTTGGGAGCCGGCCAAGGAAGCGGAGGTTGCGCGGATTTTCTGCGCGCGCTTGCAGGGCGAGAAGATTTCCCGAAAGGAAGAATTAAAGTTTAAGACAAAAGCGCTATTATGGCTGGGCAGGCAATACCAGAAACGCGGCTGGGTGATGCAGCTTCATTTTGGCGTAACGAGAAACAATAACACGAGGATGTATCAGGAACTTGGTGCAGATACGGGGTTTGACGGTATCTATAACCGCGTGCCGATTACGAAGTTATCCTCCTATTTAGATGCATTGTGCCAGAAATATGCACTGCCCAAGACAATTCTCTACAGCTTAAATCCTGGAGATAACGCAGCGTTGGGCGCGCTGATTGGATGTTTTCAGGAGACGGAGGCGGCGGGCAAAATTCAGCAGGGCAGCGCCTGGTGGTTTAACGACCATAAGCATGGCATGCGACAACAGATGGAATCCCTTGCCAGCCTGGGGCTTTTGGGCAATTTCATTGGTATGTTGACGGATTCCAGGAGTTTTCTGTCTTATACGCGCCATGAATATTTTCGGCGTATTCTCTGCGATTTAATCGGCGGCTGGGTCGAATGCGGCGAATATCCCGATGACAGGGAATGGTTAGGCAGACTCGTTTCGGACATTTGTTATAATAATGCAGTACATTTTTTTCATTTCACAAATATGGATTAATCATCCTTATGCTTAGTTCCTCCCTGGAAAATGCTATTTATCCCAGAAGTATTGCGATGAAAATTTGTCTTGATAAAATGACAAAGGAACCATTTGTACTTGGACATGGAAGGAGTAATATGAGAAGAAAAATAGCAGTGAGGATGATGGGGGTGTTGCTTGCAACATCACTTTTGTGTGGTTGCACCTCCCCCCAAACAGAACCCGAGGCGGAGAAGCAAGAGGCAGCGGGGCAGGAGGAACAGCAAGAGCGGCAAGAACAGCCGGCAAATGACGTACAGATAGAACAGGAAGAGGATGAAGTTTCCTTAAATGCAGAGGTAAAAGAAGCGACAACCTATACCAAGGAGCGCAATGAGTCTGTATACCAGCTTTTGGACTTTTCGGATGAAAAAGAGCGGGAATTTGCGGAGAAGGGCTTCATTCGTGCGCCGGAAAAATTGGAAATACGCACAGAGGACGGGAATTTGGCATGGAGCCAAGTCAATTATGAGTTCATTCAGCAGCAAGAGAAAGCGCCGGACAGCGCCAATCCAAGCTTGTGGCGTAATACGCAGCTCAATGCGAAATATGGGTTGTTTGAGGTTACAGATGGCATTTATCAAGTCAGGGGATATGATATTGCGAACATTACTTTCGTGCGCAGCGACAGTGGATGGATTGTTTTTGACTGCACGACTTCTATAGAAACGGCGAAGGCGGGTCTTGAGCTGTTAGAAGAAGAGTTTGGCGAGGCGCATATTGCGGCGGTTGTCGTAAGTCATGCGCATGTAGATCATTATGCTGGTATTGGGGGCCTGGTTGCTGAGGGAGATTTGGCGGATGCTTCCTTGCCGTTAGAGGAGCAGATTGCTTCCCGCAAAACGTTAATCATTGTGCCAGATGGATATGAGAAGGCAGTCATGGAAGAGAATGTATTTGCCGGAAACGCGATGAAGCGTCGTACAAATTTTCAGTATGGTTCTTTATTGGAAAAGGGAGAGAAAGGCAGCCTGGCAGTAGGTATCGGCCTGGGCCCCTCCTCGGGCACAGGTTCGTATTTATCGCCTACTTTTGAGGTCAAAGAGGACGTGTTTGAGATGACGGTTGACGGCGTGGAGATGATCTTTCAGCTCACGCCGGGAACCGAATCCCCGGCGGAGATGAATACATACCTGCCCAAGCAGAAGGCATTGTGGATGGCAGAAAACTGCACAGGCACGATGCATAACCTTTACACACTGCGCGGGGCAGAGGTCAGAGACGGCAACGCTTGGGCACAATATATCATGCAGGCGAAAGAACTATTCGGGGATAAGACGGAAGTAATTTTCCAGTCCCACAACTGGCCCCATTGGGGAAAAGAAGAAATTAATGAATACCTTGTGAATACGGCGTCAGTATATAAATTTATTACGATGCAGACCTTGCAGTATCTCAATGAGGGTTATACATCGACGGAAATTGCCAATATGATAGAGTTGCCGCGGGATTTGGAGAAAGTCTGGTATACGCGGCAGTATTATGGAACATTGGCTCATAATGCGAAAGCGGTTTACCAGAAATATATGGGCTGGTACGATGCCAATCCGGTTCACCTAAACCAGCTAGCGCCGACAGACTATGCCAAGAAATTGCTAGAATATTTGGGCGACGTAGAAAAGGTGCTTGCTATGGCGCAGCAGGATTTTGAAAAGGGCGAATATCAGTGGGTGGCTGAGATTACCAACGCCGTTATCTATGCCCAGCCGGACAATGAAAAAGCGCGTTTCCTGTGCGCGGATGCCTTAGAGCAGCTCGGTTATCAGGCGGAATCCGGGGCGTGGCGGAATGCCTACCTGACTGCTGCGTATGAACTTCGACATGGCACTAAAGATTATCCAGAGGCGGATACTGGCGGGACGGGACCGACGGCACTGGGCATGGACACAGAGACGATGCTTGATTATCTGGGTATCTGCATGGATGCCAAGAAGATGGAGGATGTAAATCTGACCATTAACCTGGAAGTGACAGATGTTGGGCAAAAGTATCTGCTTCGTATCAACCACGGCGTCTTCCTTTATTCCAAAGAAGCCTGGAGCGAAAAGCCGGATGCAGAGATAAAAACGAAGAAAGTGGGAATTTTTGGCATTGCTAGAAACAATCAGCAGCTTATGGACAGCGCGATTGAATCTGTAAGCGGAGAAGCGGATATTTTGACTGTGATGACAGAAAATCTTGCAGAGTTCCCGCCGTATTTTAACATTGTGGAACCGTAATTAGGAGGAGCTTATGAAGGGAAAATGGAAAAAAGTTTGCCAGAGGGCACTTAGTATGCTATTATGCGTTTCGCTGCTTATGCCTGTGGGACAGGAGGTTACTGCCGCCTCCGTAAAAGACAGTGAAGAAAAAATCAAAGTTTTGGATTCCTCCAGGATTGCGGAGGATAAGCTGCCAGAGGGAGATTATATTTACTTTGGCACCGCATCTGCACAAGTACAGGAACAAGGCGTTTATGCATTGCGCCTGTATCGCGCGGGCGGTATGGAAAAAGAGGCAAGTGTAACCGTGAACTCCATTGACATGACCGCTGTATACGGCGAGGATTATGAGATTCTAATGGAGGGAGTGGAGGAGACGGGGGATGGGAAAACCATTCTTGAAAAACAGTTTCGGGGCAAGGAATTTGTGGAAGAGAAAACGCTTTCCGATACAAGCGCCCGAAATAGCGCCGGCAAGGAGTTGTCTGGCGGTGCGCAGACAGCGTCGGACGGCGCGAAGCATCAGGGACTTACAGATGCCTTGATGGACGTGCTGGTGGAGGACTCTATGGAATGCCTGGATACCTCTTCGTCTTGTACTGTGCGCTTTGCGCCGGGGGAGGATGAGAAAATTTTTAAATTTAAAATCCTTTCAGATGACAAGAGTGAGGGCACAGAGGGCTTTTCACTGCTGCTGACAAATCCCCAGGGGGCAAAGACGTATGAGGTTACCTCCGCTTCCATCATGATTGAGGATGACGAAGAGGAGGTGCGCTCGCAGGTATCGTTTACAGAATCCAGCTACCAGTCCGGGGACGGAACGGCAGTGCTTACCGTTGCCAGGCAAGGTGCAGAATATTCGGTTTGCGATATGACTTTGTATACGAGCGGCGACACGGCAAAGTCAGGCGAAAATTATGGGGAAAGATACGAAACGCTCACCTTCTTTCCCTATGAAACAGAAAAGCAAATTGAGATTCCCGTGAAAGGCGAGGGGAAATTCGACGTGTGTCTTTCCGATTTAAAGGCTTGTAGCGAGGGGGAGCATATGAAAGCGGAGGTAACGATTGCCGAGAGTACAGACAATCGTGTAGTTTCCGGGAACAAGGAGACAGATCGTGCGGAAGCTTCTAAAGCCGCCCAGGGTACAGACAACGTGCTGCGGTCATCCACGGATAAAGACGTACAGTCTTTTGGCATCAGCATTCGCAGCGATGCTGAAGGGGCGGCGCCGGAGGATAACAAGAAATATTCCGTGGAGTATCGGATGGGGGAAAAAACCGGCAGGATTATGGACGCTACCTTCAACCCCGCCGTAGAAGTTGGCACTTATTATTTCTCCGCGGATGCGAATCATGGCGGCATATTTACATATAAGGATAGCTTTTTGCAAGGCTCCAAACCATGGGGGTTGGGACATTGGGAGTCTACTTATCATTTTAACAAAGATGTTGCGGACCGCATGGACAATAACCATTTTGGCAAACTGGAATACTACCATACCACGACCACAAGCCAGGGAAGCTCTCATACAGAATCTACCCAGGAGATTCCCGGGGTGTACTACCAGTATTTTGTCAATGATTGGCGCTCCAAGACAGGATTTGGCGGCGGGCAGCGCGCCAAGCTGGAGATGTCAGCAGGTAATAATGCCAATAAAGTTGTCAGCGTTGATGGCGAGTTTGGCAGAAGCCAAAATAAGGCTCCCGTTAAAAATACCGAAGAAGGGCTGCTAAAAGCAGTTGTATGGTCGGTGGATGAATATAAAAGCAAGACGCCGAAAAATTACATAGAATTTTACGGTTTGTGTGCAATGTTCAAGAAGTTTAACGTTTCCCTACAGCCAATCGCAGCCAAACGCTTTCGCACGGGGACGGCAGACTCTTACTTAGAGACAAAACCGGTGCAGATGCAGTTAAAGTGTGGCGCTCAGGTATTGTATGATAATGAATCCAGAGATATCTATGCAAACCCGGACGAGAAGCAGTCCAATTTGGTATTTACCGTGCAGGACACGCAGCTCGGCGGGCACAGTGGCAAATATGGACGAATCACGGGATATGAGCTTACCATTGATCCCAGTACCGCAGATAAGAAGGTCACAGTGAATTATCCGCAGGACTTCGTGTCCTGGCTCAAGAACAAAAAAGGCAAGTCCAATGCCAACGATAGCGTGAGTTTCGCTGCGGAGGCAGTGGAAAATGAAATTAAAAAAGTAAATGCCAATATAGACACCGTGCCTTACGACGGTTATTTCATTTATTGGATTGACAGCATTCAAAAAGATACGAAAAGTGCAGGGCACGGCTACAAACAGATGTTAAAATTCAGACCCATCTTAGAATATAATGATGTGACTGTAGAGGTGCTTTCTGCCAAAGGGCAGGGCAGTGGACATTTTAAGGATTCCCAGCTTGCGAAAAATGGCAAGTACACCTTCCATGCCGGGGATCAACTTGACCTCTCCGCAGTGGCGGACAATACGGATAATTACCATGCAGCAGGTTATGAAGTATCTGTCAACGGTGGAATTACTTACAATGCCTTTACCGATGATTCTTACTTGATGTTAGAGACCGGCAACAGCTATCTTATTCGCCCGATTATCATGGAAAATACCAATGCCATTGAAGTGCGCTTGAAAGATCAGGCGGCAGAAAAATTTGAAATCCAGGGGTTGATTGACAAGAAGAAGCTGGAAGCATTTCCAGAATATAAGGGCAAAAATATTCTTAACGTGAATCCCCAGGGGAAAACGGTGCAGGAAATGATGAAGCCGGTTGCAGGCAAAGAATACACCGTCCGTATTGCTGTAAAAGCAAAGGAATCGGGAACCATCAGTCGACCGCAAGTTAAGATGAAATCGAAGAACACTGTGTACACTACACAGGCATTTACGATGGTGGCGGCGGCGGAAGCAGAGGATAATATTGTGGAAGTGGGCGTTAAGTCCGTCAAAGAGTCCGAGATGCACGAATACCAGATTGCGGGAAATCTCGTATCATCCTTCGAGCCTATCCGCAGCACCGGTATGGGGGAAGAAGAACTTCCAGTCTCCAATTATACGCTGTCGGCGGGAACCGGCAAGCAGAGTAAGGACGATAAGACCGGGAATTATTTGATTGAATCGGTCAGCTCATCCACCAATGATAAGGGGGCTTATAACCTTCTAGGTATACGTGGCTGTCAAGGAGACGTGATACCAGTCTTAATTTCAAACGGCGTGGCGAATGGGCAGGTGGTGGATGTGATGCTCACGGATTCCACCCCTATAGGAAACGGGCTATATCAGGTGACGCAGGGCAACACAAAGCTCAACTATCCTTATGATATGCCCAGGGTTACAAGTATTAATTATAGCTACGAAAACAATAGCCACAATCAGAGCACGGACAACCGAGATAACGCAATTCGGCTTTACGACGATACGCTGACGATTACGGCGAAAGTCAATCCTGCACAGAGGGTTGTCAAGGAGGCGGTGTTTACCGTCTATACGGTTACCGGGGTATGTACAGAATATCGTGTGAGGGAGCATCCAGACAACAAGAATACCTTTGAGTGTAGAATACCGAAAATGTTAGAGAACTTACATAACGGCGACCGTGTGAAAGTCCGTCTGATTGATGAAGAGGTGAGGATTGCTGAGAATGGGGAGACGATTTATGACGACGAGGGGCAGGAGATTACCGGCATGCCGGTGGAAATGCAGTACCCAGATGTGGACACCGGCCTGGTGTTCTATATTGAAAACGTGGTGTTAGCGCCCCAGACCTATGATATGGAAGACTCGCAGCCTGTCAACGTGCCGCTTTTAGGCGCCACTTCTGCGAACGCCAATTCCGGGCTAATCAGCTATGGCAAACTCAGGTGGGAAGGCGATACGGGATATACCGTTCATGTGGGCATTGACGCCTTAATCAGTAGCATGGCAACGCCGAATACTGCGCAAAAGAAGGCAAAGCTCGATAAATTCATCAACGATATTGACGACGTGTCGTCCGGCAAGAGCAGCGATACCACAGAAGATGTCATGTATAAAGCGTATAAAGACGACGACAAAGCATCTTTGCAGAAAGCTTCTCTCAAGCAGGAAAAGGCAGAGGTTGAGAAGATGGTGGATAAGACGAAGGAGGATCCTGCAAGCAGCGCCAAGAAAGCGCAGGCGGGGCTAAACAGCGACGCCCTCATGGGGGTTGACGTAGGATTTTTGCTGGCCTTCCATTATATTTATGACCCGGTACGCCAGGAGTATATCTTTGCCGGAGGCGGGGTCTCTGTGGGCGGTACGTTCACCTTCAATAAGACAGCGTATGTTGTCGTTGAGTGTGTTCCGTTCTTTTTGAATATGAGCGGCACGATGCAGGCGGGAGTAGCCGTCTCTTATCCGGCGCAGAAAGGCAAGGATGCGTTGACAGCGGGAGATTTTGATGCCTATTCCGGTAATATTGCGGAGCGCCTGACACAGACAGTCTCTACTTTGACGCTGATGTTTAACCTCAAAATGCAGGCGGGGGTAGGGCTTTGCGGCGTCGTTTCCGCCCGCGGCTATGCGTCGGCAAAAATGCAGTTTGACGTAGGCATTGTCAATGCCAAGAGCGGTATGCTGCTCAGTGCTACCGGCGGCATTGGTTTTGATATGTTGATATTGACGATGAATGTTGATGTGGCAACTTCCACCGTTGGTTTTGGAACGCTGGAAAACAAGACCGGCTTTGATTTCTTTGGCGGGCTTCTTGATGAGAAAGACGTCCTTGCAGCAAGCAGTGATTCTCCATTCCGCATGAATGCACGAAGTCCCAAGGAGACGGTTTTAAGGGATTACGGTGAAAAGGGGCGGCTTTCCATGCGTGAATATACGGCTGGAAATGCGGATATGTCATCGTTTGGCGGTCCGAAAAATACGCACCGTGCGACATTGGAGCAGATTTCCGTAACGCCGCTTCTTGAGAACGCAGCGGAGCGCACCAGGCCACGTTTGATTCCACTTGACGGGGACAGGAAGATGCTTGTATTTATCGGCAATCGCGGCAAAGGAGAGCCGCAAAACAGTATGGCGCTCTACTATACCGTCTACGATGGCAGTCGCTGGTCGCAACCTGCGATTGTCTCTGAAGATGGTACGGTGGATTCTATGCCAGATATTTTAAAGGTAGGTAACAAAGTGCTGATTGCCTGGGTAGATGCCGGGCGAACCTTTGCCGCGGCGGAGAAACCAATAGAAAAACTCAGCGGCATGGGGATTTCGTTTGCCGTGTATGATATTGCTTCCGGCCAAATGGGGCAGGAGGTCAGCCTGGTAAAAGATGACGGCTTTTTAAATCTTTCTCCGCAGCTTAATGTGGATGGAAGCACGGTTTATTGCAGTTACATGAAGCGCGATATCAAAGGGGCAAAAGAAGAAGAGCTGCTTGATTTTACAAAGATTGGCGCGACAATGGCTTATGTTTCTTATGATTATGAGAAGCAGCAAAAACAAGAGGAAACGTTAATCAAAATTACCCATGATACCAAGGAGCATCCATTGGTGATGGATTATAATTCTGCGGTTGTCCAGGTAGACGGAGATTCCTATATGGTATCGACCTATACGGTAGATGAGGATGAGAACTTAAATACAGGTGAAGACAAAGAATTGTACCTGGAAATTACGAATGTCACCAAAGGCAGGAATTATTATCCGCTGCGCATTTCCAGGGATAACATCAGCCAGTCCGCGCCCAGGCTGACAGAGATTGACGGCGTTATTTATCTGACCTGGCTGGACAATGGATATATCTTCCGGCTGATGAGCGTGACAGGACTGTTAGAAACGTTTTTTGATACCGGCAAGGATTCCTTTACGGTGTACAAAGACGATGGTTCGGCAGGGGAAACGGTCGTTATTGACAAGAGCAAGTATCTGGAAGGTTATATGAATGGGACTGCTTTGAATAAGAACTGGTATCAGAAAACGGCAGAGGATTTGGGTCTTGCACCCGAGTATTATCAGAATACGGTTTACGAAGAACTTGCCCAGGGCGTCTTCCACGCGGACAGTGCAAGCCTGGCGCAGAAGGAAGGCGTCACCACGAGCATTGCCAATTATCAGTTGACGACGAATGGCGACGATATTTACATTTTCTTCACAGATTTTGGTACAGAGGAAGATTCCACAGGTGTGGAGATTTACGGTGCAAGGTATCAGAGGATGCTAGAGGATGCAGACAGCGCAGAAAATGGCGAAAACGGCAGCGGCCCAGAGGATAGCGTGGATCAAAAATGGGGATTTGGCAAGGCGGTACAGATTACAAATAACCATAAGGTGATTGATGAATTAGATTTATACATGACAAAAGACAGCCGGGTAAACGCTGTGTCAAATTATTTTGATCAGTGGATTGATGAGAACGGTAAGATTCAATATGGCGAGAACCAGCTTGTAGAGATTGCATTTGGCACTGCGAATTCTCTGCAAGTGAAAAACGATTTGATTACGCTGCCGTCACATCTGGTCGCAGGAGAGACAGACCAGCTTTCCTTTGAAGTATTGAATACGGGCTTGTTGGATGCAACGGGGTTTGATTATACCGTAAGCTGTGTTTCCGGCGGTAGAGAAACGATGATTGAGCAGAAACATGTGGATGCTTTGCTGGCAGCCGGCGAGAGTGCGGAAGTAATTGTGCCGTGGACAGTCCCACATAATATTGCTGATGTAAGCATTCGGGTGACCATTGCGGAAAGCGGCGTGGACCAGAGTAAGCCGGTTACGGTAGAAAAGGAAGTGCCTTATGGAAGCAATGTCAAGTTTGCGGAAGCGGAAGTGTTGTGGAGGGGGAAGGAACCGTATATCCGGGCGAGAGTGAGCAATACCGGAAACGCTGCTTCTGAGAAATATGAAGGCTCGTTAGTTATGATGAAAGAGGTAGAGAAAGACGGGCAATCCGGCAAAGAGGAAGGGAAAACATACGCCTCTTTTGAGATACCAGCGCTTTCTTCCGGCGAGGAAAAGATAATAGAAATTCCCTTTACGCCGGCCATAGATGATTACCATGAGCAAGGCTTCATAGATCTCAAAATCAAAGTGCAGGATGGCGAAGCGCAGATCGCGCAAGCGTATGCGAAGCTTGTGACAATCCGCCCTGTTTGCGCGCAGATCAATCAGGGGGAACGGGCGCTGAAGCTTACCGCAGGAAAGAAAACCGCGCTTACTGTAAAAGCTGCCCCCTGGAATGAAGTAGCCGGAGAAGCGGTATTCTATTCCTCCGATGCGCGTGTTGCCGTTGTAGATAGCAAAGGCAATGTCACTGCAATCGGTGCAGGCAAAGCAGATATTTACGCTTATTATGTGAATGCAGGTATTTCTGCTTCCATTGGCGTTGAGGTGACTGCGGCTAGTGTGACACCGCAGCCGCAGCCGACAACCGGCACGAAGACGATTAAGGTCTCCCAGAATCAGGTGGTGGTTGCGCCTGCAAAGGCAAAGAAAATAAAGTTTACGGCGGTTACAGCTAACGGCAATAAACCCAAAGCCGTTACCGTGTCCGTATCGGGCAATAAGAAAATAAAAGCGAAGATAAGCGGCTCTTATGTGAAGATAAGTGCGGATAAAAAGGCTGTTAAGGGTTCCCAGGCATCTGTGGTGTTAAAATCGCAGCATGCTTCTGGAAAAACAGTAAAAGCAACCATCAGAGTCAAAGTCGAGAATAAGGTGAAGAAGCTTTCTGCAACGAAGAAGACGATTAAGATCAAAAAGGGCAAAACCGTGAAGGTGACGCTCAGTGTGGTGGAAGAAAATAAGAAATACGCCACGACGGATGCGGTGAAAGTTTCCTCAAAGATCGTAAACATGACAAAGGCGTCCGTAAAGAAGAAAAAAATTACGGTGTTTTTAAAAGGGAAAAAGAAAGGAACGAAAAACGTTACGATTCAAGTCGGTAAGAAAAAAGTAAATGTGAAAATGCAAGTGAACTGACGGTAATTACGGTTGTTCAAGAGCCCCTCCACCATCTCATAGGCAGACCGGGATGGCGGAGGGGATTGTTGTGGAAGCCCAAAAAAGAAGCTTGACATTTTCTAATGGTTAGCCTATACTAACTACAGAGAATAGCAATTGAGGCTACTAGAAATGGAGGTTTATTATGGGAACATTTGTGGTTGGCGCAACAGTATTTGCGCTTGCAGGCATGGCGTGTTTCAGTTTGTATAAAGATAAAAAGAACGGAAAACATTGTAGTGGGTGTAGTGGATGCAGCGGTGGCTGTTCCTCCTGCGGCAGAGGCAAAAATTAATAAATCTTTCAGGAAAATGTAACATACATTTCCTGAAATTATGATAAAATGTTACTATTCAAAATGTTATGGGATTTTTGATAGATACAGAATTAATTCATGATTTCGGGAGGTATTTTTGTTTATGAAGAAAAGAAAAAGGCATGTTGTCCTGTTGGCAGTGACCGGTATGTTAATGGCAGGAGCAGTAGTGCTCTTTGCTGAGCGAGACGCGATAGAAGAACAGATTAAGGGAAAGGCTGCCAGGGAGATTGGCAAAAAAATATTTGAAGAGCAGCTAGAAAAGACGGTTAATGTGGGAGGGCAGAAGGTAAATGTATCTGAGGTTGTCGATCATATGGATCAGGAGGATGTAGAACAGCTTACCAACATTGCAGAGAAGTACATTTCTCCCGAGAACTTGAAACAGGCAGCGGACATGGCAGCGAATGGGGATGTAGAAGGAATTGCCGGATTAGCTAAGGAGCAGGTATCGGACGCTGACAGGGCGCAGCTTTTGGCCTTGTACGAGAAGTATAGAAATCAGTTGCCGCAGCAGTAAAACACTCCGCGGTAAACGGAAGAGATATTTTACCTTTCTCCGGGGCTTATCTACTCTTCACAGAAGAGTAGATAAGCCGTTACTTTTCACAGAGTGAACAGTAACGATAAGCCCTGTGGCATTCGCTAAATGGAGTTGTTGACTCTTGACAGCGATAAAACCATATTTTATAATTTTTTATAACAGTATATTTTTATGAAATGTATGGTTGGGGGACGGTGACAAATGAGTATAATCAATGTAGACGAACAAATGTGTGTAGGATGCAACGCCTGCGTGCGTGCATGTCCGGCAGAAGAGGCAAATGTGGCAAGGCTGGATGACGGAGGTCAGCTGAGAATTTTAATTAACGATGACAAATGTATCAAATGTGGAGCTTGTATCAAGGCATGTACCCATGGCGCCCGAAGTTTTCAGGATGATGCGCCGGCTTTTCTGGAAGACCTGCATAATGGCAGAGAGCTTGCCGTAATTGTAGCGCCTTCCATCAAGATAGCTTTTGATGGGCAATGGCGTCATGTGCTGTATTGGCTGCGGGCACAGGGTAATGTTAAGATTTATGATGTGGGATTTGGAGCAGATATCTGTACTTGGGCGCATCTGCGGTATCTTGAGCGGAATCCACAGGCCAAGTTGATTTCCCAGCCCTGTGCGGCGGTAGTTAATTATATTCTTTACCATAAGCCGGAATTGCTGCCGTTTTTATCTCCGGTGCAGAGCCCGATGGCGTGTGTGGCAATTTATATGCGCAAGGTTTTGGGATTTAAGGGCAAAATAGCAGCGCTTTCTCCATGTATCGCCAAGATTGATGAGTTCCGGGATATCAAGGTTATTGATTATAATGTCACCATGGAGCATTTGAAGGATTATTTTAAAGAGAACCGCATCAATTTTCCGCGGGAGGGTACATATAGTGAATTTGAATTTGATGGCTATCAGGGATGGGAGGGCAATATTTATCCCACACCGGGCGGATTGCGCAAGAATCTTTTGGTGCATTCACCGGAATTACAGGTGATAACTTCCGAGGGCACGGAGCGGTTATATGAGGAGTTGGATGCATATTTGGAGCAGGATGCCGAGACAAGGCCCGCAGTGTTTGATGTGCTCAATTGTGAGTTTGGCTGTAACGGTGGGCCGGCCACCGGCAAAGATTGTCACCGTTTCCTGATGTCTGATATTATGCATCATGTAGAGCGTTACAGCAGGAAAAAGCGTAAAGAACACACGTCGAAAAAGGGTGTGGACGAGCAGTTTGCAGAATTTGATGAGAAGCTCAGGGTAGAAGATTTCCTGCGTACTTATGAGGCGCGCAAGACGCACAGCGCGACAATTTCAGAGGCAGAGATTGAACATGCATATGAGATGATGGGCAAGGAGACAGATACAGAGCGTAACTTTGACTGCCGTGCCTGTGGTTATAAATCTTGCCGCGATATGGCGATTGCTGTTGCCAGGGGCATCAACGCCAAGGAGAACTGTCATCAGTATGTGATGAAGGTAATCCGTCAGGAGCGGCAGAAAGTTGCTGAGGTGAATCAGGAAGTTCTCAATATGAATCATGAGTTGATGGAAATTTTCGGCGAGCTTGCCCAGAATATTGCCAATGTCAAGGAAGAGGCGGACGCGATACGGAATGTGGGTACGAAGAGCTCAGACGATATGATGAACGTTGCTGAACATATGAACGATTTAAAACAGTTAAACCGTAATATTACAGATTCTATGAAGAATATCAATGAGAGCGTAGCAAAATATAATGTCATGACGCAGGATGTGGAAAAGATTGCAGGCAAGATCAATCTGTTATCGCTCAATGCAGCCATTGAGGCGGCAAGAGCAGGGGAGGCTGGCAGAGGCTTTGCAGTAGTTGCCACTAATATCCGGGAATTGTCCGCCAGCTCCAAGGCATCGGTTGGCAATGCCAAAGAGAATGACGAAGAGATACATACGGCAATAGAAGATGTCAATGTAGTGATTGATAAGTTTGACAACACAATTGGAGAGTTGCTGCTTGCTGTGGAGGAAGCAATTACAGGAGCCAAACAGACGTCGGAGAACAGCGAACATATTAAACAGTCTATGGATAAGGTTTCTAAAATTGCCGATAAAGTGCAGCAGGTTATTCAGGAGACAAATAGTATATTGAACTAGTGTATTGATACACTTATGTTCCGGCTAATCTCCTTGCCGATGAAAATTTGTTTAGCGGAATTTCCCCAGGTAAAGCGCCCGGTAGTAGTCCAGCTCATCTGCGATGATTTCATCCAGAACTTTCATGCCCAGGACTTCTACCGGGGCTTTGTCGTCTGTGAGAATTAAATCACCGGATTCCCGCAGAGACAGACAGTTTGAGACAGTCTCCATCATGGCCGTAAGGTCGGCGTCCGCAAGCGTTTTACATCCAGTTTCAAACGTAGCCAGGGTGTCAGGATTTTGAAAGGCAAATACCTCGCAGTTGGTGCCGCCCGATACCGGAGCAGTGTATACATAGTCAAAGACAGAACCGATGGTATCGCAGAGATAATCGTTGATGGAATTTTTGGATTGTGATTTCATATTCATGTTGACGACCATCACGCCGTTGTCTGTCAAGTGTTTTTCCACCTCCCTAAAAAATTCTACCGAGGACATCTGAAAAGGAATCGTAATATCCTGGTAGGCGTCCACCATAATCACATCATATTTCTTGTCGGAAGCCGTGAGATAGGAGCGTCCGTCATAAACCGATACATTTACGGTATCAGGCATATCAAAATATTCCCCTGCCAATTTAGCTATTTTCTCGTCAATTTCCACGCCTTCAATGGAGACGCCGGGAAAGTATTCGCTGCAATATTTGGCGAACGTCCCGGTGCCAAGACCTAAAATAAGAATATTACCGGGGGAATCCATCTGCGGGACGCCGGCCATGACAGGGGCGGCAAGCGCATAATCATAGTACATGCCGGTGAGCGTTGCGTTTTTCATCAAGATGGACTGTACGCCGAACAGTACATTGGTGGAGAGGATGACGGAACTGTCGCTCTCCTTAACTTGCAGATAATTGTAAATGGATTCATCTTCTAAGGTAATGTCTTTTTCCCAGAAAGCAAAACTGAACGTCCCGGAAGTCAGACCAAGCGCAAGAATCAATATCGCTGTGAGGGCGCATTTTACCATCTTTTTGCGCAGGGAGAGAAAGTATACGATACTGATTGCGGCGAGGACGCCGGAGAAAATTAAAAAAGTTACGGCAGTGCCCACCGCTGGAATTGTCACAAAGGTGGGAAGGAATGTGCCGATGATGCTGCCAATCGTATTTAAAGCTCCAAGCTCGCCCACGGTCTTGCCGTTGTCGTCCAGGCTGCTGACCGAATATTTCACCAGCGAAGGCGTCACGGTTCCCAGCAGTACGCAGGGAAAGGCGAACACCGCAAGGCAGGCGAAGAGCGCCGCCCACACCAGGAAATTCTTGGTGATAAATACAGCCAGCAACAGTGAAATTCCGGCTATCATGTACCGTCCTGCGAAGGGAATTAAGGCGATCCATACGGCGGCAAGCAAGAGCCTGCCGTAGAGCTTGTCCGGGGAAGGCTTCTTGTCAGCGGTGCGTCCGCCCCACACATTTCCCAAAGCCATGGCGATCATGATGACGCCGATAATCACGGTCCAGACAATCTGCGAGGAGCTAAAATAAGGAGCCATCAGGCGGCTTGCCCCCAGTTCTACGGCCATCACAGACATTCCTGCAAAAAATTCTGTGACATAAAGAAAATATTTGTTGTGTAAAATGTTCTTTTCATTCATAGTTCGTTAGCCTTTCTTTTCAGAATAATAAACGGATATTGATATTTTATCATAGTAGAAACAGAAAAAATATAAAAAATTTATAAAAGATTGTATAAAGGAGAAAAAACGGTCAATACTACCATTATCCGAAAGAAAAAAGCCCCCACTTCTTTCTTTCGGTGAAAATGAAAGCTTTGAACCAAAGATAAGGTTAAATACTTATCCTCCCCTTTTTGAAATCCCCACAGGCAGCGACGGAGCTGCCTGTGGGGATTTTTTTCTCTTAGTAGGAAAGAGTTTGTCACGCTAGAGCGTGAAAGTGTCTTTTCTACTAAGAGAAAAAGAAAGATTCGCAGCTCGCGGAGATGAAGTTTATTGCTTCGCAATCCGCTCGCGCGCGAAGAATGCGCACGGCGCATTCTTTTCCTACTTGCATACAATGAAAAAAGGTTCTATTATTAATGGTAATGAAAAAGATAGAGGAGGTCAGTAATTATGAAGCGAATATTTCTGATTGTATTAGATAGTGTTGGTATTGGAGAAATGCCGGATGCCGCGGATTTTGGAGATGAGGGCAGCAACACTTTGCGGGCGGCCTCTACAAGTAAATATTTTTCTATGCCCAATATGAGGAAGCTGGGGTTATTTAATATTGACGGCGTAGAGATCGGAACGCCGGAATCATCTCCTTTGGGAGCGTTTGCCAGGATGACCGAAGCTTCCAAGGGAAAAGATACGACGATTGGCCATTGGGAGATTGCCGGGGTCATTTCACCGCAGCCGCTTCCCACTTACCCGCAGGGATTTCCTGCGGAAATTATTCGTGAATTTTCGCAGAAAACAGGGCGCGGCGTGCTCTGCAACAAACCTTATTCCGGGACAGAGGTAATCAAGGATTACGGTGAAGAACATATGAAAAGCGGAGATTTGATTGTTTATACCTCTGCGGATTCGGTATTCCAGGTAGCAGCGCATGAAGCAATTGTTCCGGTTGAGAAGTTATACGAGTATTGTCAAATTGCGCGTGATATGCTGGTGGGCAGGCATGGCGTGGGCAGGGTCATTGCCCGGCCTTTTGAGGGAGAGCCAGGAAATTTTAGCCGCACAGTGCGCCGGCATGATTTTTCACTGATTCCACCTAAGACAACCATGCTGGACCAGTTGAAAGAACATGGGAAGGAAGTCTTAGGGGTCGGTAAAATCTATGATATTTTCGCCGGTAAGAGTGTGACGGATTTTGTGAGAACCAGCGGCAATGCGGATGGCATTGACAAGACGCTTGTTCTTATGGAGCGCGAGTTTGAAGGGCTGTGTTTTGTGAACCTTGTAGATTACGATATGCTCTATGGACATAGAAATGATGTGGAAGGGTACGCAAAGGCGCTGACTTATTTTGACGGGAGATTGCCGGAAATTTTGCATAAAATGACAGATGAAGATATTTTGATGATTACGGCGGACCACGGCTGCGACCCTTCCACGCCGTCTACGGATCATTCGCGTGAATACACGCCGTTTGTCATGTATGGACGGAATGTTCCTGCCGGGCAGAATTTTGGCACGCGGCCGACGTTTGCCGATATCGGTGCGACGGCGCTCGCGTATTTTGGCATTGAGCCGCAGATTGATGGGCACAATTTGTTGGAGGCGTACAAATGAAAGCAAAATCTTATGAGATTGATATGTGTAATGGCCCTTTGTTTCCTAAGATTCTGGCGTTTTCGATTCCGCTGATGCTTTCCGGTATCTTGCAGCTTTTGTTTAATGCTGCGGATATGATTGTCGTGGGAAGGTTTGCCGGAAATACGGCCTTGGCCGCGGTTGGCGCCAACGCTGCCTTAATCAATTTGCTCACGAACCTGTTTATTGGATTTTCCATTGGCGCCAACGTATTAGTGGCACAGTATTACGGTGCAGGAAAAGAGCGGGATATGAGTGAGACCGTGCACAGCTCTATTGTGTTGAGCCTGCTCTGCGGTGGGATTTTGCTGGTGTTGGGTATTCTGGCGGCGCCGCAGATTTTGATACTTATGGGAACGCCGGAAGATGTGCTGGGGCAGGCGGTGTTGTATATCCGCATTTATTTTGCGGGTATTCCGGTACTTCTTTTGTACAACTTTGGCAGTTCTATTCTCCGTGCGGTCGGAGATACTAAGCGGCCGCTTTATTATTTGATGGCGGCGGGCGTGATCAATGTGATTTTAAATTTAATTTTTGTGATTGGATGCGGCCTGGGAGTGGCAGGTGTTGCGCTGGCGACAGTAATTTCTCAGTGCATATCCGCATTATTGGTACTGCGGTGCATGATGCATATGGAGGGCGGCTGTCGCGTGGAGCTCAAAAAGCTTAGGATAAATCGGGAGAAAATGTTGCAGATTATGCGCATTGGTTTTCCGGCGGGATTGCAGGGCACAGTGTTTTCCCTGTCAAATGTGTTGATTCAGTCTTCGGTCAACTCTTTTGGCTCTGTGGCGGTTGCCGGAAATACGGCGGGTCAGAATATCGAAGGGTTTATCTATATGGCGATGAACACCTTCCATCAGACAGCCTTGAGTTTTTCCAGCCAGAATTTCGGTGTGGGCAATTATAAGCGGATTGGCAGAGTGTTTTTGGAATGTCTCGGCCTGGTGACGTTTGTAGGGCTTTCATTGGGCGGATTGGCTTATCTGTTTGGCAATCAGCTTCTGGGCATTTATTCTTCGGATCCACAGGTCATTGAAGTGGGACTTTTGCGCATGTCGGTGATCTGCACGATGTACTGTCTGTGCGGGATCATGGATGTTTCCGTGGGTGAACTGCGCGGAATCGGCTGTTCGGTGCTGCCGATGGTGGTGTCTGTGCTGGGCGTCTGTGCGTTTCGCGTGTTTTGGATATTTACGATTTTTCAACAGCATCGGAGCCTGTGGACGTTATATATCTCTTATCCGGTATCATGGGTCTTGACAGCGGCTGTAAATATGGTATGCTTTATGCTGGTCCGAAGGAAGCAAAAGGCGCTGATGGAAGCATGAGGGGCCAGAAGGATATTTGAGGTTTAAGCAAACGATATCGTCTTTGTTATGGGATTCAGAGATGGTTTTGTTTTGCCGTATAGAAATAGAAAGTGAGGAATTATTTTGGCAGATTTACAAAAGGAAATCGAAAAGCGCAGGACATTTGCAATCATATCGCACCCGGATGCCGGGAAAACGACATTGACGGAAAAATTTCTTCTGTATGGAGGAGCAATCAATCTGGCAGGTTCCGTGAAAGGGAAGGCGACGGCAAGGCATGCCGTCTCCGACTGGATGGAGATTGAGAAGGAGAGGGGTATTTCAGTTACTTCTTCCGTGTTGCAGTTTAATTATGGAGGATATTGTATCAATATTCTGGACACGCCGGGCCATCAGGATTTCTCGGAGGACACGTATCGTACGTTGATGGCGGCGGATTCGGCGGTCATGGTGATTGACGGCTCAAAGGGTGTGGAGGCGCAGACAAGGAAGCTGTTTAAAGTATGTGTGATGCGCCATATCCCGATTTTTACATTTATCAATAAGATGGACAGAGACGCCAACGATACGTTTGATTTGCTCGATGAGATTGAGAAGGAGCTTGGCATTGCTACCTGTCCAATTAACTGGCCCATTGGTTCCGGTAAGAATTTTAAGGGTATCTATGACCGAAATACGAAAGAGATTATGACGTTTGCCGACACTTTAAAGGGCACCAAGGAGGGCGTGCAGCGCAATATCAGTATAGGCGCAGCGGATTTGGAGGCAGAGATTGGCGCGGATTACAAGGAAACGCTGTTGGAAGAAATTGAGTTGTTGGACGGCGCCAGCGCAGAGTTTGATATGGATTTAGTGGCGAAAGGCGAGCTTTCCCCGGTGTTTTTCGGTTCGGCATTGACCAATTTCGGCGTAGAAACTTTTTTGCAGCATTTTCTGCAAATGACGTCTTCACCGCTGCCGCGAAAGGCGGATATCGGAGAGATTGACCCGTTTTCTGCGGATTTTTCTGCTTTCGTTTTTAAAATTCAGGCGAACATGAATAAGGCGCACCGGGACAGAATCGCCTTTATGCGCATATGTTCCGGAAAGTTTGAGGCAGGTATGGAAGTGACACATATCCAGGGAGAGCGAAAAATGCGGCTTTCACAGCCGCAGCAGATGATGGCGCAGGAGCGAAAGATTATCGAGGAGGCATATGCCGGGGATATCATCGGCGTCTTTGATCCGGGCATTTTCTCCATTGGCGATACGATTACCACCGCCGCCGATAAGTTTGCGTTTGAGGGAATTCCGACCTTTGCGCCGGAGCATTTTGCAAGAGTGCGTCAGATGGACACGATGAAGCGCAAACAGTTTGTGAAGGGAATTACGCAGATTGCCCAGGAGGGTGCAATTCAGATTTTCCAGGAGTACAATACGGGTATGGAGGAGATTATTGTGGGCGTGGTCGGCGTTCTGCAATTTGATGTGCTCAAATACCGTCTGGAAAATGAGTACAATGTAGATATCCGCCTCGAACAGCTCCCTTATGAGCATATCCGTTGGATTGAAAATAAGGAAATAGATATGGATAAACTGACAGGAACCTCGGATATGAAAAAAATTCAGGATTTGAAGGGGAACCCGCTATTGTTGTTTGTCAACAGTTGGAGTGTGGGTATGACCCTTGATAGGAATGAAGGCCTTAAATTGTCAGAGTTTGGGCGTAATTGATTGACGAAAGCAGAGGGCTGTTGCACGAATATTATTAGCGCAACGGCCCTTACTAGTGTACCGACACGTTTATTGGAAGACCTTGAATTCATATCCCTGGGCCCTTGCCTGATCAATGAAATCTCCCAATATCTGTGTATTGGTCTCGGATTCTGCATGCAGCAGGTAAATAGCGCCGGGATGCAGCTTGCTCATAATTTTTTGTAAGCTTTCGGCTGGGTCCGGCTGGTTTTCAACATCATAATCCAGGTAAGCAAAACTCCAAAATACGCTCTTATAATTGAGATTATTGATGAGTGCAATCGACTGTTGGCTGAATTTTCCGGCTGGATAACGGAACAGGTGCATATCATAGCCGAATTGTTCTTTGATATAGCGGTGGTTTTCGTTTATCTCATTGGTCTGTGTCTCAATATCCTGAGAGGGAAGGCCGGCGGCGGGATGGGTCACGCTGTGGTTCCCCACTTCATGCCCCTCGTCGATCATGCGACGTACCAGATCAGGGTTCTGTTCTGCGTAAGGTTTCGTAACGAAGAATACGACATGTACATTTTTCTCTTTCAATGTATCTAATATACGGGAAGAACAGCCATATTCATAGCCCTCGTCCATCGTGAGATAGATAACCTTTTTCTCCGGTTCATCTTTGATAAAGTAAGCGTTGTACATGCCGTACTTCTCCTGGTACTGCATACAGCCTGCCGGACGGTTATATTCGTCTAAATCTCCGCCCTGTCCCCAGTCCAGGCATGTGGTGTCCAAACCATTCAAATCAATCTGCTCATTTTCCAGCACAATGCCGTTTTCCGTTGGCCGTTCGTCAAACCCTTGCGGGTTGTCTAAATCTGCCAGAGTAAACTCTTTTGCGGCATCTGCCTGTCCATCTTTAGCGCTCGTGTCTTTTTTATCATCCTGTTCTTTGGAAGGGGAATTTTTATCGTCTTGTTTGTCATCCGTCAATGTGCCGTCGGTCTCAGTTTCTCCGGTTGGCGTGTCGTTAGAGAGGTCTTTCTCAGAATTAGGAGAAAGTTTTTCTGAATCTGGTTGTTCCTGCTGTATCTTGTTGTCGTTAGCAGTAAATGAGCGGACAACGCCTATACCAGCCACGATCACACAAAGTAATGGTATCACATAGATGATAATCCGTAAAATATCATTTTGTCTTCTTCGTCTTCTTTTCTTATGCATTTTCCTATAGTCCTTTTCTATTATGTATGAGGTTCCGTCTGCCCTTATTATACACAATTAAAATATAAATGCAATCAACAAAATGAAAAGAATTATGAAAGATTTCTTAGTTTTATATGGCGGCTTCATCGTCTGTCATGCGGTAACCAACTCCAACTTCTGTAAAAATGTAGATGGGTTCTGCTGGGTTTTTTTCAAGCTTTCGGCGGATATTCGCCATATTTACACGCAAAATCTTATTATCGGATTCGGCGTAGGGACCCCATACACTGTTCATTACCGCCGAGTAGGTCATTACCTTGCCGGAATTCTGGGCGAGGAACGCAACAATCTTATACTCGATGGGCGTCAAGTGTACGGACTGTCTATCAATTGTGATCATGCGCTTAAAAAAATCAATTTCCAGACCCTTTGCCCGATAGAGATGAGGGATGGTATTGCCGTTGTTTGCGGACGGGTTGCTGTGTCGCAGGGAGGTGCGGATTCTTGCCATCAATTCAGAAATACCGAAGGGTTTGGTCAGGTAGTCGTCTGCGCCAGCATCAAGGGCGCGTACTTTGTCGATTTCCAGTGTGCGGGCGGAAACTACGATAATGGGACGATTGGACCAGGTACGGAAGCGTTGTATAACTTCCATACCGTCCATATCAGGAAGTCCTAAATCCAGCAAAAGTATATCCGGGCACAGTGAGGTTGCGAGAGAGAGGGCCTCATTGCCAGTGGAGGCACAGCTCACCCGATAGCCTTGTGAGGAGAGTGTTTTGGAAATAAAATTGCAGATATTTTTCTCATCTTCAATAAGTAATACATTGAATTTATTCATGCGTTCCCTCCTTTGGCAGTGTAAACAGAAACTCTGCGCCTTCCTCATGGTTCCGTGCGCTGATTGTGCCGTGGTGCGCCGTGATAATACTATGGCAGAGGGAAAGCCCGATACCCATTCCCTTATGAACATCGGAATGGGCGGTTTCAGAGTAAGTTCCGTCAAATATATGTTCAAGCTGATCTTCATTGAGGCCAACGCCATAATCAATCACCCGGATTTGAATATGGTCCGGCTGATTTTCCGCTACCAGACGTATGGGGCGGCTGCCATGCGAGTGTGTCAACGCGTTTTCCATAAGATTGATAAGGACTTGTTCAATCAGCATAGCATCCATAGGGATCATTAAGATTTCCATGGGAACTTCTACATCAATCTTAACGTCCGGCATACGTTTTTTCAGTCGTGTGACAGCTTCTGCTACTACTTCGTCCAGTATTTCCGGCGACATATTCAATTTTGAATTTTTTGTCTGTATTTGAGTGACGGATAAGAGGTTTTCTACCATATTTAGAAGCCAGTCAGCATCATCGTGGATGTTGTGAACAAGTTCTAAGCATTCGTCTTTCTTATAGTTTTCCCAATTTTCTTCCAGGGATGCACTGGCGCCCAGAATGCCGGTCAGAGGAGTACGCAGATCATGAGAGACGGTACGCAGAAGATTTGCACGGAGCTTTTCTTTCTCCGCCTCCATAAGTTGTTTTTCACGGGCAGAGAGAACTAGTGCCTGCTGTTTAATATGGGAAGCTGCGTAGCCTGCAATTACGAAAAGCACCATCATGCATAAGAAAGTTGTCGGATAATTTTGCATAGAATAGTTTATACTAAAATAAGCAAAAAAGTAGTAGAGGGCAATGATTCCGCAGAGGGAAGCAAAAATGCCGGTAAGGTAACTGTTTGTGCAGTTTGCAATGGTGATTATGCCTATAATGTAGAAAAGTGCAGCGTTTGCGGGATTGTTGGAGACATGGAGAAGCAGAATAAAGGTGAGTCCGGTGGTCAATGCCAGCAGTCCGATAGTGACGTTGAAATCGTGCAATAATCGTTTTAAATTTTCCTTTTTCATTTATACTCCTTTGTATCATAACGATTAATATAGGTTCAGATTAACTGTAACACGAAGAAATTCGTGTTTCAAGAAGGAATGAGAATTTTAACGCTTTTTTAACAAAATATATGCCTTTAAACAAAGAAATTCATCATTATCATTGCAATTGTGGTATAATATGACCTAAGGAGGGACCCAGCGAAGCTGGGGAGAGCCCTGATGCCTCTAACCGAAGCCAAAGAAGTAGAGTGGGAGGATGCCTTAGGTCTCCTACCGGAGCCAAAGAAGTAAAAGAAAGAATAGTTTAGAAGAACAGGAGGATTTAATATGGCAGTGATTAAGATTACAGCGAACAATTTTGAAGAGGAGGTTGTAAAGAGTGATGTGCCTGTTTTGGTAGATTTCTGGGCGCCTTGGTGCGGACCTTGCCAGATGCAGGGACCAGTAGTGGATGAGGCGGCGCAAGATATGGCCGGCAAATTGAAAGTTGGAAAGCTCAATGTGGATGAGGAAGGCTCTCTTGCACAGAAATATAATGTCATGAGTATTCCTACGCTGATTCTTTTCCAGAATGGAGAAGTGGCAAAGAAAGAGATGGGATTTCATTCCTTAGAAGAAATTAAGGCGATGATACCTTGACGAATTTACCGAGAGCGCATATAATGAAGGGCAGTTACCGTGTGTAGCTGTTCTTTTTCTTTTCCTAAATATATATTCATAAATCATATAGATATCTGTTGCAGTTAAGCAGATCAGATGAAAATTCCCAAGACATTATTTTTATTGAAAGATAAAAAGTAGTTGACAACCCATATAAATTGTATTAGTATATGAAATATACGAACATAAGTTCGCGTGAGAAGGAGATTAAGTATGGCGAGAGAAGATAAATCAAAGACATTAGATATACCAGGAACAAAGGAAGATAAGCTAAAGGCGCTGAGTGCAGCTATTGCCAAGATTGAGAAGGATTATGGGAAGGGCTCTGTGATGAAGCTCGGAGATTCGGTTAAGGACATGAATGTGGAGACAGTGCCTACCGGGTGTCTCAGTCTGGATTTGGCGTTGGGAGTAGGCGGAGTTCCCAAGGGAAGGATTATTGAAGTATATGGACCGGAATCGAGCGGTAAGACGACAGTGGCGTTACATATGGTAGCGGAGGTACAGAAGAATGGCGGGATTGCAGGATTTATAGATGCAGAACATGCGTTGGATCCAGTGTATGCTAAGAATATTGGAGTTGATATTGATAATCTCTATATCTCCCAGCCGGACAATGGAGAGCAGGCTTTGGAGATCACGGAGACGATGGTGCGTTCCGGCGCAGTGGATATTGTGATTGTGGATTCCGTTGCCGCATTAGTTCCCAAGGCAGAGATTGATGGTGATATGGGAGATTCCCATGTAGGATTGCAGGCGCGCCTTATGTCACAGGCATTGCGTAAGTTGACGGCAATTATCAGCAAGACGAACTGTATTGTTATTTTTATCAACCAGCTCCGTGAGAAGGTTGGCGTTATGTTTGGCAATCCTGAGACAACTACCGGTGGGCGTGCATTAAAGTTCTATTCTTCCGTTCGTTTGGATGTCAGGAGAATTGAGACTTTGAAGCAGGCAGGGGAGTTCATCGGGAACAGAACAAGAGTTAAGATTGTCAAGAATAAGGTGGCGCCGCCTTTTAAAGAAGCAGAATTTGATATCATGTTTGGACAGGGAATCTCCAAGGAAGGAGATATTCTTGACAATGCTGCGGAACTTGGAATTATCAACAAATCAGGGGCATGGTTCGCATATAATGGCAGTAAAATCGGACAGGGACGGGAGAATGCCAAGCAGTATCTGCGGGAACATGCGGAAATCTGCCAGGAAGTAGAGCGGAAGGTTCGTGAGCAGGTTCTGGTAGATGAATCCGATGCAGATGAGATAGCAGAAGAGCCTAAGAAGGAAGAACCGGGCAAGACGGAAGCCAAGAAGGCGGAATCTAAGAAGGAAGAGGCAGCTAAGAAGAAAACAGAAGAGTAAAGGCGAAGTATTTATCAGAGTTTTATACCCGCGAGGCTTATCTGCTCTTGGCAGAAGAGGAGGTGCCACCGTATCGCCTCGTTCAAGCACCTTGCCGATGAAAATTTGTTCCGCGGAGTTTCACTAGATATAAGTGTGTCAGTACACCATTGCGGCAGCCCTGAGTGAAGGTTATTACAGATAATAAGGAAGATAGATAGAATGCAGATTATACAGATTGTGGAATTAGACAAGAAGCGCGTGAGGATTCGGCTGGAAGACGGGTGTGATTTCGCCTTATATAAGGCTGAGAGTCGGCGATATGGTTTGCAGGAGGGTGCGGAACTCTCCAGAGCACAGTTTGAAGAAATATGCCAAGAGATTCTCGTAAGACGTGCGCGTCGAAGGACAATGCATCTTTTAGAGAAAATGGACCGGACAGAGAGCCAGCTGAGGACAAAGTTGAAACAGGGGTATTATCCTGAAGATGTGATAGAAGATGCGATTAGTTACGTCAAAAGTTATCATTATCTGGATGATTTGCGTTATGCACAGAATTATGTGAGATGCCGCAAGGAGCGAAAGAGCCGCAGGATGATCCAAATGGAACTGCAGGGCAAAGGCGTTTCCAGAGAATGGGTGCAGCAGGCATTGGAGGAAGAGTATCAGCAGGAGAGCGAACAAGAACAGATTTTGAAATGGATTCATAAGAAGAATTATTCCCCACAGACAGCTGACATAAAAGAAAAGCACAGGATTTACCAGTTTCTAATGCGAAAAGGGTTTTCGTCGGATGATATATTGTGTGCCTTAGACCACTTGACATGAAGAAGAAAAAAGTATAAAATCAATATGTTGTTATTCATGTCTTTAGATTGCATATCATGGGTGCGATTTATTGCATATGGCATATTAGAAACGGGTACGTTTTTTTATATGTACAATGATAACTAAATAAAGGAGGTGCTCCTGTGCTAAGTGTATTTATCGCTGTAGTTGTCACGTTAATTATCGCGGTGCCTATTACTTACTTTGCTACGGTTGCATATCGCAAGCATGTCGCAGAATCCAAGATTGGAAGCGCGGAAGAGAAGGCAAGGGAGATAATAGATGAAGCTGTTAAGACTGCTGAGAGCAAGAAGCGGGAATCTATGCTGGAAATCAAGGAAGAGTCCATTCGCAGTAAGAATGAGTTGGACAAGGAGATTAAAGAACGCCGCAATGAGATTCAGCGCAATGAGCGGCGTATTATCCAGAAGGAAGAACATTTGGATAAGAAACTAGAGTCCATTGAGAAGAGAGAAGCAGGTTTTGCAGCAAAGGAAGAAGAAATTAACCGGCAGAAGACAGAAGTTGCACAGCTACATGAGAAACGCTTACAGGAACTGGAAAGAATCTCAGGATTAACCTCTGAACAGGCAAAAGATTATCTTTTAAAAATGATTGAAGATGATGTGAAGCTTGATACTGCAAAATTGATCAAAGAAATGGAAATCAAAGCAAAAGAGGAAGCAGGGAAAAAAGCGAGAGAATATATCGTAACAGCTATTCAGAAATGTGCTGCCGATCATGTGGCAGAGACTACAATTTCTGTAGTACAGCTTCCGAATGATGAAATGAAAGGAAGGATTATCGGTAGGGAAGGTCGTAACATCAGAACTCTGGAGACCATGACAGGTGTAGACCTGATTATCGATGATACCCCGGAGGCTGTAATACTTTCCGGGTTTGATCCGGTCCGACGTGAAGTGGCAAGAATTGCTTTGGAAAAATTGATTGTGGATGGACGTATCCATCCTGCAAGAATCGAAGAAATGGTGGAGAAAGCTCAAAAAGAAGTTGAGACCATGATTCGGGAAGAGGGAGAAGCGGCAACGCTGGAAGTTGGAGTACATGGAATCCATTCAGAACTTGTCCGTCTGCTTGGAAAGATGAAATTCAGGACAAGCTATGGGCAGAATGCATTAAAGCATTCCATTGAAGTAGCGCAACTCTCAGGGTTATTGGCGGCAGAAGTAGGTGTGGATGTGAGATTGGCGAAACGTGCCGGTTTACTTCACGATATTGGAAAGTCTGTTGACCATGAAGTGGAAGGCTCCCATATTCAGATAGGTGTGGACCTGTGTAGAAAATATAAGGAAAGCCCAATGATTATTAATGCAGTTGAAGCGCATCATGGAGATGTTGAACCAGAGTCTCTGATTGCATGTCTTGTGCAGGCGGCAGATGCTATTTCAGCAGCCCGGCCGGGTGCAAGAAGGGAGACGTTGGAAACATATTCCAACAGACTGAAACAGTTAGAGGATATTGCGAACGGTTTCAAAGGTGTGGATAAGTCATTTGCTATTCAGGCAGGTAGAGAGATTCGTATTATGGTGGTTCCTGACCAGATTGGCGATGCTGACATGGTTCTGTTAGCGCGTGATATTTCCAAACAGATCGAGAATGATTTGGAGTATCCAGGACAGATCAAAGTCAATGTAATTCGAGAGTCTCGTGTAACGGATTATGCCAGGTAAAAGGTTTAAGACCGTCAACAAGGTTTTGTTGGCGGTCTTTTCTACTATAGCTGGAAGTTTTAAGATACTTCCGGGCGAGTATAGTATTTTTTGACAAATCAAGGATTTAAGTAAGGAGGATAATATGGGACAGCCATTAATTAAACGCATCAAAAGAGAATTGGAGCATAAAGGAAGTATTTTAGATATTTATACGGATTATATGGAATTGCCGGATGGCAAGATAGAGAAGTGGGATTATGTGGAACATCGCAAAGGGGCGGCGGCAGTCGTACCGGTATTGCCAGATGGCAGGATATTGATGGTGCGCCAATACCGGAATGCATTGGAGCGTGATACGCTGGAGATACCGGCAGGTTCCAGGGATTCAGTGACAGAGCCTACGATAGAATGCGCGTCCAGGGAATTGGAAGAGGAGACAGGTTACCGTTGCGACAATTTGGAATTCTTGCTTTCTTTGCGAACTACGGTTGCATTTTGTAATGAGATGGTTGATGTGTATGCTGCCAGGGATTTAGTGCCCACAGAACAACATTTAGATGAGGGAGAGTTTATTGAGTTGGAGGCTCATCCAATAGAGGAGTTGTGTGATATGATTTATCAAGGCGTTATCCAGGATGGCAAAACAGTAGCGGCTATTTTGGCATATAAGGACAAGTACGGCAAAAATGTGGACAGGGAATGAATTTTCAGGTACGCCCCGGCATAAGATAGAAAAAAGAATGTTGGGATATGATATAGGAAGCGTATGAGAAAATTATTACAATTGCGTTGGAAGCGGCAGGAGAGATTGCCCAAAAGCAAATCGTTATGGACGCGCATTATACAGGGGAGCCTTTTGGGAGCCTTTGCGGCGGGAATTTTGTTGGCAAATATGATGGGAAGAGAAGCGGTCTCTAATGCAGGGATTCTAAACGATTATTTTGTGGAAAAATTTCAGTATACAGAGGTGAGTGGAGAAAATTTGTTTTTCTATATCATCGGGGAGCGTGCGCCGCTGGTATTACTCTTGCTGATGCTGACTTTGACGACGTTTGGCATGGTTGGGGGAATCCTTATGTTGAGTTGGCAGGGATTTTCTGTAGGATTTATGCTCTCTACAGCGATTGCCAAATATGGGGTAAAAGGGATTCTTCTGGTGCTGGGCGGATTGTTTCCTCAATATTTATTTTATTTGCCGGTTTATATCTTGTATTGTTATCTTGCAAATTATCTGCGTCTGAGGTGGAGTAAGGACAGGATGGGCAATGGCTCTGATCGAGGTTATATTTTGGGAGCTTGGCTGGTATCAGCAGCTGGACTTCTGCTGCTATTTATGGCGGGGATTTTTCTGGAGAGTTATGTGAATCCCCTGATTTTGAAAAAAATATTAAAAATTTTTTAAAAAAATTTTACAATATGTAGATGGATGAAAAGAGATATGGACGACATCTTGTGGAACCCCATAAAAGCTCGGAAATAAGGCGAAAAATCCATTTGATTTTCTGTGAAAATGTTATTATAATGATAGTTGTCAGAAGGATTTTAATGACATAAAACGATAAACGGGGTAGTTGATTTATGACAGAAATAATACAAAAATTTGTCCTTTATATGAAAGAGGTGCGTAAGACCTCGGACAATACTGTGCTCTCATATGAGCGGGACTTAAAGAAGATGAATCAATATTTTGCAGAGCAGGGCATCCAAAAGGCCGGGCAGATTACGGATACCGCCTTGAATTCCTATATCCTTTTTTTGGAGAGCCAAGGCAGGAAACCATCTACCATTTCCAGGAATATTGCCTCTATGAAAGCTTTTTTTCAGTATTTACAGAGAGAAGGATATACAAAACAAAATATAGCCGAGGACTTGAAGGCGCCCAGAGTGGAACGCAAAGCGCCCACTGCACTATCAGAGGAAGAGACGATGCGGCTTTTAGAACAGGCGGCAGGGGATTCCCCCAAAGAACTGCGTGACAGAGCCATGTTGGAATTGTTGTACGCTACCGGAATTCAGGTCTCTGAATTGGTTACCTTAAAATTATCTGACATAAATCTACAGATGGAATATCTCGTCTGTACGGACAATAGCCGGGAACGGATTATCCCATTTGGCGCCATGGCGAAACAGGCGTTGGAGGCTTATCTCAAGCAGGGACGCGCACCCTTGCTCTCAGGAGAGGACAGCGTATATCTGTTTACAAACTGTTCAGGCCAGGTGATGAGCCGCCAGGGATTTTGGAAATTAGTGAAGTCTTACGGTAAGAAGGCAGGTATCACCGGCGAGTTGACGACACATACGCTGCGTCGTTCAGCTATGGGGATATAAATCTGCATATATGGAGTATTTTATTTGTAAAAGAGCGAAGATATACGTCGTCCTTACGTTATGAAGATGTAAACATACATAAAATAATATGTTATGGGAGGGGAAGAGCGTATCTCCCTCCCATAACATATTAGTTCATTTCTGCAATGTGATAAATCAATTCTTCCGATTCTTTCCAACCAAGGCAAGGGTCAGTAATGGATTTTCCATAAATATGTCCGCCCACTTTTTGGCAGCCAGGTTCAATATAACTTTCAATCATAACACCTTTCACCAGTTTATGAATTTCTGGAGAAATTTTGCGGTTGTGCATGATTTCTTTGACAATACGGATTTGCTGCTCATACTGTTTATTGGAATTGGAATGGTTGGAGTCAATAATGGCGGCATGATTTTTTAACTCCATCTCATCATACATTTGGATGAGCCGTTCTAAATCCTCATAGTGATAATTCGGGATGCAGACGCCGCGTTTGTTGACGGCGCCGCGCAACACAACGTGGGTCAGGGGATTGCCGCTGGTGTCCACTTCATATCCGCGGAATACAAAATGATGCGGGTGCTGTGCTGCGTATACGGAGTTGAGCATAACAGAGTAATCGCCGCTGGTAGGATTTTTCATGCCGGCCGGTACATCGAAGCCGCTGACAGTAAGGCGATGCTGCTGGTCTTCCACGGAGCGCGCGCCGATGGCAACGTAGGAGAGGAGGTCTTCTACATAAGGCCAGTTTTCTGGGTACAGCATTTCATCGGCAGAAGACAGGCCGCTCTCCTCTAATGCCCGGATGTGCATTTTGCGCATAGCGATCAATCCGGCGACCATATCCGGCCGTTTTTCCGGGTCCGGTTGATGCGCAATGCCTTTGTAACCTTCTCCAGTGGTTCTTGGTTTGTTTGTGTAGATGCGCGGGACAAGGACCAGGCGGTCTTTCACTTTCTCCTGTACCCTGCTGAGGCGGTTGATGTAATCGCAGACCGAGTCTTCGTTATCTGCGGAGCACGGGCCGATAATGACTAAGAATTTATCGGAGGCGCCGGTGATGATATCGCTGACCATTTGATCGCGTTCCTGTTTTGTGCGCGTGGCAGTTTCCGAAAGTCCATATTCTTGTTTGATTTCTTCCGGGCTTGGAAGTTGTTTGATAAATTTGAAACTCATATGAATAACTCCTTTTTTCTAAGAATGAAATATTGATTACGTATCTGCGCTATTTATGGATAACATGATTTCATGTAAATTTTCCACGATTTTAAGAAGAAAAATATTTCTGTTTGATAACTTCCGCGGGCATTTCCTGTCCGGTCCAGCACTGAAAAGCTGCGGCCCCCTGATAGAGAAGCATATACATGCCGTTAAAGCAGGGACATCCCTGTTCGCTTGCCTGTTTCATCAGCATGGTCTCTCTGGGATTGTAGATAATGTCTGAAACAATCAATCCTTTGTGCAGTATGGATGAGTCGGCAATTGGACTGGCAGAACTGTTGGGAGCCATGCCGACGCTGGTTGCATTGGTTAAAATGGCGCTCTCACAAATGCTCTCGCCTAAAAGAGCAGTATTTTCAATATCCAGAAGGCGGATGCGGCACCCTGTTTCAGATGCCACGCGCTGACAGAAATCGGCGGTCTTGTCCCAGGAGGCGTTTTGGCGTTTGAACATATCTATAGAAGAAACGCCGTCCAGAGCTGCCTGCACACAGATGGCTGTGGCTGCGCCGCCCGCGCCTAAAAGAGTCATTTTCTTGTCAATGATATTATAACCAGCATCCGCGACAGAGCGCATATACCCGACGCCGTCGGTGGTATGGCCGATTAGTTTGCCGTCTCTTACAATTACCGTATTTACCGCGCCGGCAAGCCTTGCGGCGGGGGTCAGTTCGTCTAAATATGGCAAAATATGTACTTTTAAAGGCATGGTAAGGTTGAAGCCGCAGATACCGGCTGCCTTTAAGCCCATAACAGCGTCATGCAAATGTTCGGGTGTTACATCAAAAGCAAGGTATACATAGTCGAGCCCAAGCAAACGGAAAGACGCGTTGTGCATCTGCGGAGAGATGCTGTGTGATACCGGGCTGCCTAAGAGCGCGGTCAGTTTTGTTTTTCCAGTGATTTCATAATCCATAGGTTCACCTTTTTTCATTTTTGTGTTCAATCTATCTTAAAATATTCTAAAAAATATGTCAATGCATAATAGCCCGTTTTAAAAATTAAGGCTGAATAGTTACAATTTATCTTAAAATATCTCGAAGAATGTGTTATATTATAGGAAGATAAGATGAAAGGAAGAAAAGGAGAAGGAGAAAATATGAATAAAAAAAGAACGTTATTGTCCATAGTACTGTCGCTGATACTCATGGTAAGTCCGGTGCTGCCGTGGGCAGAGATTACTGTTTTTGCACAAAATATTCAGACGCTTACCATAGAGGATAAGAACTTTTATGATGGGCTGAAAAAATGTCTTGCACCTAATATTATTAATAATTATGGCGCAATGGTTGCCAATGACGACGAAAATCAGACAATCACTTTGGATCTGGAGAAGGTCAAATACTTTAAGATACAGAGAGCGGACATGACGGTGGACAATTCCCGGAGCGTGTTAGAGACGTTGCTTGCTAATTGCACGAAATTGGAAGTAATTGGCCTGGAAAGATGTGACCTGAGTGAATTAGATTTTTCTCTTCTCAATAATAAGGACACGCTGACTAGTTTGCATTTGGTCTCCTGTCAGATGAAAGAGATTCCTGATTTAACGTTACCGAACTTAAAGACCATATGCCTGTCCCAAAATGACTTTTCTGCGGAAGGCGCCTGTGATAATCTTACGCAGAATAAATTGCCGAGTTTGGTCCGTTTGTGGTTGGATGACTGCGCAATCTCAGATATTGATTTCGTAAAAAATCTTGGGAAACTCGAGGATTTGTCTTTGGGAGATAACAAGCTTACGGATGATTCTGTGACGACGTTGATTGGCATGAGCAGCCAAAATTTGTCGGAACTACAGAGCCTTAATCTGGGCAAAAAGGTTCATACGGGTATTGGAGAGATTAGTTGGGTAAATTTGGACAGTGAGAATAATTTTACAGATTTGGCGTCTTTGGCGGCGCTTCCAACACATTTTACGCGGTTGAAAGAGTTAGATTTATCGAGTCTTAGAATTACTTCGTTACAAGAATTTGTCAATATAAGAGATGACGTCAGTATTGATTTTAGAAAGAACAGAATAGATGATTTTACAGGCTTGAACCGCAATGCAAAATTTGATTTGGCTTCGCAGAATATTTCTCTTTCCGGTGATTTTGTTGCCGGACGGGAAAGTGAGCTGCCGGAACTGATCAAAAGAGTGCTGGATAAGAATGATGTGCTTGCCGGGACCTTGAGCTATAATAATTGTAGTATTTCGGAAGATGGAACAAGCATTTTCATACAGCCGGATGCAAGTTCGGCGTATGTGGCTGTGGAGAGTGGGAAATTGAACGATTCAGAGATTCGATTTAATTTTAAGAAAGTCCCTTCTTATACGATTCCGCAAAACTTAACGGCTGCGGTAGGCGATACGCTTGCAAAGGTTGTCTTGCCGGCTGGTTTTACATGGAAGGATTCTTCTCTTTCGGTAGGCGCAGAGGGAACAAATACATTCAAGGCTGTTTACACACCGAAGGATTTAGACAGGTATGTTGTTGTTGATGATATTGACGTATCCGTAATCGTTAAGGCACCCGTAACGGGGCCGACAGAGCCAACGGAACCGACGGAGCCATCGAATCCAACGGAGCCGACGGAGCCGACGGAGCCATCGAATCCAACGGAGCCGACAGAGCCAACGGAACCGACGGAGCCGACAGAGCCATCGAAGCCAACAAAGCCAGCAAAGCCGACAGAGCCATCGAAGCCAACAAAGCCGACAGAGCCATCGAAGCCAACAAAGCCGACAGAACAGGAAAAGAAAGAACAGAAGAAAAGAGAACTGCAACTGAATGCGCAGCTGAAAGTAAGGCAAAAAGGCAAAAAAATCGAAATCTCTTGGGGAAAGGTCTCGGGAGCGGACGGATATGATGTCTATGTGCAGTATTGTTTTAAAAATTTCAACGCAAAATCAATTACGCCCGTAAAGAGCGGTAAGACAACAAAAGTAACTGTGAAAAAGATCAATGGTAAGAAGATCAATTTAAAGAAGTTTTTTAAAGTTTATGTGCGCGCCTATAAAAGGGCAAGCGGGAAGAAAATAACGCTCGCAAAGACAATCGACGTCCATGTTGTCGGCAGTAAAAACACAAAGTACACGAACGTAAAAGCCGTTAAGGTAAAGAAAAATGCCTATACGCTCAAGAAAGGAAAGACGGCGACAATAAAAGCGAGCACTGTATTAGCAGACAAGGGCAAGAAACAGCTCACAGATAAGCATACAAAGGAATTTCGTTATGCTACAACTAATAAAAAAGTTGCAACGATATCGAAGAAAGGGAAGATTAAGGCGGTAGGTAAAGGTTCCTGTACGATCTATGTCTATGCCAGAAATGGATATGCGAAGAAAGTAAAAGTGAAAGTCAGGTAACAGCAAATCATTTTAGAAAAACATTGAATTTTCTATAGAAGTATATTAAAATAAGAACGTTACAGAAATTTATTTGGAAGATTACTAAGACGGAGGTTCAAGTATGTACCCAATCGTAAAGAAGAGAAAGCTGGCGGATAAGATTTTTCTTATGGACGTCAAGGCGCCGCGTGTGGCGAAGTCGTGTCTGCCCGGACAATTTGTTATTGTAAAAATGGATGAGGAGGGCGAACGTATTCCGCTTACCATCTGCGACTATGACAGGGAAGCAGGAACGATCACTATTGTATTTCAGACTGTGGGAGCGTCCACGCAGAGGATGGAAAGCTTAGAGGAGGGAGATCATTTCCAGGATTTTGTAGGTCCTCTTGGCTGTGCATCGGAGTTGACAGAAATGCCAATAGAAGAGCTGAAAAAGAAAAAGATTGTATTTATCGCCGGAGGCGTGGGAACTGCGCCGGTATATCCGCAGGTAAAATGGCTTCATGAAAACGGCGTGGGCTGTGACGTAATCATGGGTTCTAAGACGAAGGATTTGCTGATCTTGGTAGATGAAATGGAGAAGGTAGCTGAAAATTTATATGTAACTACCGATGATGGAAGCTATGGTTTCCACGGAATGGGAACAAATCAATTAGAAGAGTTAGTAAATAAAGGAAATACATACGACCAATGCATTGCCATCGGGCCGATGATTATGATGAAGTTTGTCTGCCTGCTGACAAAGAAGCTGAATATTCCGACCATTGTTTCCCTGAATCCGATTATGGTTGACGGAACAGGAATGTGCGGCGCATGCCGTGTGACTGTGGGAGGCAAGGTGAAGTTTGCCTGCGTGGACGGGCCGGAGTTTGACGGCCATCTGGTAGATTTCGACCAGGCGATGAAGCGTCAGCAGATGTATAAGACGGAGGAAGGAAGGCAGATGCTTAAAGTTCAGGAGGGAGACACCCACCACGGCGGATGCGGACATTGCGGAGGTGACAAATAATGGATGTGATGAAGAAAGTACCGGTAAGAGAACAAGAGCCCAAGGTGCGCGCGACGAATTTCGAGGAAGTGTGCCTTGGTTATAATAAAGAAGAAGCGATGGAAGAGGCAGAGAGATGCCTTAATTGTAAAAATGCACAGTGTGTCAAAGGATGTCCGGTCTCCATAGATATCCCGGGATTTATTTCTCAGATTAAAGAGGGAAATTTTGAGGAGTCCTATCAGGTAATCAGCAAAGCAAGCGCCCTTCCGGCAGTCTGCGGCCGTGTATGTCCGCAGGAGAGCCAGTGCGAAGGAAAATGTATTCGCGGTATCAAGGGCGAGCCTGTTTCCATTGGTAAACTGGAGCGTTTTGCGGCTGACTGGGCAAGGGAGAATGACATCAAGCCGCAGCCGGCAACCGAGAAGAAGAATCACAAGGTGGCCGTTATCGGTTCTGGTCCTGCCGGTCTGACTTGTGCCGGCGATTTGGCAAAGATGGGCTATGATGTGACGATTTTTGAAGCGCTGCATGAACCGGGCGGAGTATTAATCTATGGAATCCCGGAGTTCCGTCTGCCTAAGAGCGCAGTTGTGGCAAAAGAGATTGAAAATGTCAAATCCTTGGGTGTTAAGATAGAGACGAATGTGGTAATTGGTAAGGCAGGCACCATAGACGAGCTTATGGAAGAAGAGGGCTTTGAAGCTGTATTTATCGGTTCTGGCGCAGGACTGCCGAGGTTTATGGGCATTCCGGGCGAGCAGGCCAACGGCGTATTTTCTGCCAATGAGTTCCTGACCAGGAATAACCTGATGAAAGCGTTTAAGGAAGAGTACGATACACCGATTATGAAGGGCAAGAAAGTTGCCGTGGTAGGCGGTGGAAACGTTGCCATGGATGCGGCAAGGACGGCTTTGCGTCTCGGTGCGGAAGTACATATCGTCTATCGAAGAAGCGAGTCGGAACTCCCGGCAAGGGTGGAGGAAGTGCACCATGCCAAGGAAGAGGGCATTATTTTTGATTTGCTGACGAATCCTACGGAAATTCTGGTGGACGACAATGGCTGGGTAAAAGGTATGACCTGCATCCGCATGGAACTTGGCGAGCCGGACGAATCTGGCAGGAGAAGGCCGGTAGAAGTAAAGGGATCGGAATTTGAGCTGGAGCTTGATACAGTTATCATGTCCCTGGGGACTTCCCCCAATCCGCTGATTTCTTCGACAACCAAGGGGCTGGATGTCGACCGCAGGCAGTGTATTGTGGCGGGGGAAGAAAATGGAGCCACCAGCAAGCCGGGCGTATTTGCCGGCGGAGACGCCGTGACGGGAGCGGCAACCGTTATTCTTGCCATGGGTGCAGGAAAAGCAGCGGCAAAGGGCATTGACGAATATCTTTCCGCGAAATAAGAAGCAATGATTCAGCCGAAAACGCCGCGGGCTTATCGCAGCGGCGCGGCTGGAACTGAGAGAGTGATAGAAGGAGGAAGAGTACAATGAAAGACGTGACTATTACAGATACAATCAAATATATAGGGGCAGACGACAAGGACATCGACTTATTTGAGAGCCAATATGTGGTGCCCAACGGGGTGTCTTATAACTCCTATGTTATTTTGGATGAAAAGGTAGCAGTCATGGATACTGTAGACGCCAGAAGGGGCGAGGAATGGCTGGCAAATTTAGAGCAGGCGTTGAACGGCAGAGACGTAGATTATCTTATCGTTTCTCATATGGAGCCGGATCATGCAGCCAATGTGCAGAAACTTGCAGAGAAATATCCCAAGATGGTAGTAGTAGGCAATGCTAAGACATTCCCTATGCTTGGACAGTTCTTTGATATTGATTTGTCAGAGCGTTCTTTGGCTGTCAAAGAAGGGGACGCCTTGAAGTTGGGAAGTCATGAACTGACATTTGTGATGGCTCCCATGGTGCATTGGCCCGAGGTTATGGTTTCCTATGAGAGTTCCGAGAAAATCCTCTTTTCCGCAGACGGTTTTGGAAAATTTGGCGCGTTAGATACAGACGAGGATTGGGCGTGCGAGGCAAGACGTTACTATTTCAATATCGTCGGCAAATACGGCGCACAGGTGCAGGCGTTGTTGAAGAAGGCCGCAGGGTTGGATATTCAGATGATTTGCCCGCTGCATGGACCAATTTTAAAGGAGAACCTGGAGTATTATATTGGCAAATATCAGATTTGGAGCAGTTATGAGCCGGAGGATGAGGGAATTCTTGTGGCATATGCTTCCATTCATGGTAATACTGCTAAAGCAGCCAAGAAATTGAAAGAAATCTTAGAAGCGAAAGGCGCGAAAAAGGTGGCAATTACCGATTTGTCCAGGGACGATATGGCAGAAGCTATTGAAGATGCGTTCCGTTACGATAAGATGGTACTGGCCGCAGCGACATATGACGGCGGAATTTTCCCCTGCATGGAGGACTTTCTCCATCATTTAAAGAGCAAGACCTACCGCAAGCGTACGGTTGCCCTCATGGAGAATGGTTCCTGGGCGCCGGTGGCGGCCAAGAGTATGCGTACGCTCTTAGAGCAGATGAAGGATATTACCATCTGTGAGAAGGTCGTAACGATTAAATCTGCCATGAAAGAAGCAACGATCGCAGATATGGAAGCTCTTGCGGACGAGCTGATGGCGAAATAGAGATAGATTGTTAAAATATTGGTATGAAAATCAACGGCGGAATTGTCTTTTTATAAGCAATTTTGTCGTTGTTTTTATTTTTGTAAAAAATTGAAGACAATTGAAAATCTCTCTCGTTATAATAAACAGACAGATAGAAAAACGATCCCCTGACAGTGGAAAGCAAGGATCAGACTGGGGAAAAGGAGGCGGATAGAATCGATAAGGAAGAATATTTTAGCTATCTTCTGGATACATACGAGCGGCTGGTATATTCCATTTGTTTTAAGATGACGGGGAACCAGTTTGACGCGGAAGATTTAACGCAGGAAACTTTTTTATCCATTTATAAAAATCTTGCCACCTTTGAACAGGAGTATGAAAAGGCTTGGGTGTGCAGAATTGCCACCAACAAGGGGCTGGATTTCCTGAAAAGTGCAAAGCGGCGCAGTGAACCAAAAGAAGATACTTATTTTGAAGAATTGAAGGACCAGAAGGCAAGCCCCGAGGAGGCATATTTGCAGCAGGAATCCAAGGAGTATGTTTATACTATCTGTCAAAGCCTGAAAAGTCCATATAAGGAAGTAGCAACAGAACATTTCTACCGGGAGAAGACGGCAAAGGAAATCGCGTCGGAGACGGATAAGGGAATCAAGACGGTCCAGACTCAGATTTACCGGGCCAAAGCAATGATACGCAAGATAATAGAAGGGAGGGCAATCAGATGACAGAAGGGAAAGACGGGATAGTAAGACAGGAAGATGGCAGATGTCATATTACAAAAGAACAATTCTGTGACTGGCTGGCGGGCGAGATGCCTCCCGACAAAGAGGCGGAATTTTTGGAACATGTTGGGAATTGTACATTCTGTGCGCATCAGTTTGCAGGATGGATGGAAGCGCCGCCAGATTTACCTGTAAGCCAGACAAAGACCGTCCAGGAAATTTCCATGAACCAGACAGGGCTGCTGAATCCTCCGAGATATCTAAAGGAAGAAATCATGCAGCGGAGGCAGCGGACGGGCGTGCAAATGAGCGTGCAAGTCAGAGAGAAGTCGCGGCAGATGCGGTTATTTATGTATAGCTTGAAAGTAGGAATGGCGGTGATGACATCTATATTTTTGCTGCTGTTGACAGCGGATGTTCAGAATTTGCAGCCGCAAACAGTCCGTGAATGGAGGACAGATCAGATGCAGCAGAAGCAGGAGGCGGACGGTCAGGAAGAGTGGGTGAGCATTGCCGATACATTAAATCAAAAAAGCGGGGAAATTTCCGGTTTTTTATGTGATATAAGTAATGGATTGTTCCGCATGGGACTAGATGAAACAGAATAAGAAAGGAATCAGGAGGTAACAAGATGACAAGGAAGAAAAGTGGTTTTTTAACCTTTTGCTTTTCCCTGATACCAGGAGCAGGGGAAATGTATATGGGGTTTATGAAACTGGGAATCAGCATTATGGCAGTCTTTTGGCTATTGATATTTTTAGCGGCGTTTTTTGGAATGGGGCCGTTGTTGTTTATCCTGCCAATTCTGTGGTGCTACAGTTTTTTCAATGTGCATAATATCAGAGGCATGTCGGATGAGGAGTTTTATGCATTGGAAGACGATTATCTGTTCCAGTTGAATGATAATGTGTTCTGGGGCAGGTTGAAAGGAAAACAGGGCAATCTTTTGGCGGCAGTGCTTATCATTATCGGTGTGGTAATTATGTGGAATCGTTTGGGGGATTATATGAGGTGGCTGCTTCCGAATTCTGTATATTGGTACATTATGGATGATATCCCGCAGGTGGTAATTGCAGTATTGCTGATCTGGTGCGGTATTTACCTGATACGCGGCAAGAAAAAAGAGTTGGACAGCGAGGTTCCGAAGCAGAAAATATATGATATACCGGCAGAATCGCAGATGAAGACAGAAGAGAATTTTATGAGACAGGCAACAGACGATGGCAAGCCGATGGACCGGGAGGGATAGGAATATGAGAATCAGAAAAGTTGGAAGTATCACTTGCGGCATGGTGATGATTATATTTGGAGGAATGTTTTTGGTACACATGTTTTATCCGCCATTGTCCCTGAGTTTGATTATGAAATTGTGGCCGTTGGTTTTAATTGCCCTGGGATGCGAGATGCTTCTTGCCAATGCGCGCAAGGGGGAGGAGCAGGAGGAAGTGTTGAAATACGATGGGGGAGCAATTTTTCTGGTATTTTTGCTGACGTGCTTTTCTGTAGGCATGGGCATCATAGAATGGATTATGAGTAATATGAACGCGTGGTATTGAAACGGAGCCAAGATGGGGAAGTCCTGTCTTGGCTCTTTCAGTATGTCAGTGCGACAGACGGTTTGGGATAACAGTAAACGAAATTCCATAACAATAGCAAAATAGTACCACAATACGTACAAATTATCCCAGAACAAGGAATTTGAGCATGAGCTGGTGTATAATTGGCAAAGAATCTGGCGTTTTATCCGCCTTAAAATCTCAAAGGAGGAATTTTATTTATGGCTAATTGTGAAAATAGCAGACCGTGTCCTTGTACATACGACTGCCCGAGACATGGAAAATGCTGCGAATGTGTGGCGCACCACAGGGATCATGACGAGGGCGTACCCGGGTGTTTCTTTTCCAAGGAGGCGGAGGCTGCGTATGATAGGAGCATTGAGGCGCTCTGTCGTGACAAGGGCATTCTTTAAGTATGGATTTAGAGTGGGAACTTTATAAGAATAGAGAATAAGGAGAGAAGTTATGCCATTTATAAACTCAAGAATCAGCGTGACGATGACAGAGCAGCAAAAAGAATCCTTAAAAGAGCAATTGGGAGAAGCAATTTCCATTATTCCAGGAAAGTCAGAGCAATGGCTGATGCTGGAGTTTGCCGATAACTGTGATTTGTATTTTCAGGGAGATAATACGCTTCCTACGGCTTTTGTGGAAATCAAAGTGTTTGGCAGTATCCCCCAAAACTGCCTGGATAAGATGACAAAGACAGTCTGCGATATTTATGAATCATGTTTACAGATTAAGAAAGACCATATATATGTAAAATATGAAGAAAGCAGTGAGTGGGGCTGGAATGGCAGTAATTTTTAGTATCTTGACAGTCTAATCATACTATGGTAATTTATTAAGAGGGCATACATGTGGCAGCAGGTAAGACAATGCTTATCTGCTGTATTTTTATCTTATAGGAAATACCTTGTCACATGAAAGCGTGCAACCCCATTCCCTCAAGAATGGAGGGCAGGTGGTTGAAGTGAGCTTGCCCACTTTGTGATAATGCAGAAACAAAGGAAGAGGAGTGAAGAGTATGATTGAGATGGTTGAAAAAATTAACGGCGCCATTAATGGCTTCGTCTGGGGCATTCCTATGTTGGTACTCCTGGTGGGCACGGGAATTTTGATGACTATATTGACGAAGGTTTTTCAGATTTCTCATTTTGGGTACTGGATGAAGCACACGCTGGGCAGCATCTTTACCGACAGGCACATTACGAAACACACCGGGTCTGAGGATAAGTCGATTTCCCAGTTCCAGTCGTTGTGTACGGCGTTGGCGGCTACAATAGGAACCGGCAATATCGTGGGTGTTTCCAGCGCCTTGATTTTCGGCGGTCCGGGCGCTATTTTCTGGATGTGGATCGTGGCGTTCTTCGGTATGATGACGAATTATTCAGAGAATGTCCTTGGTATCTATTACCGCAAGAAGAATGAGAAGGGCGAGTGGAGCGGCGGAGCCATGTATTATCTGAAGGATGGCTTGGGAGCCAAGAAGGGCATGAAAGGCGTTGGCGCAGTTTTGGCAGTGCTGTTTTCTTTATTCTGTCTGCTGGCATCCTTTGGTATCGGCAATATGAGTCAGATTAACTCCATTGCCGGCAATATGAAAGCAGCTTTCCACATTCCTACGCTTGCCACTGGCATTATCTTGATGATTCTTGCCGGACTGGTTATCTTGGGCGGCATTAAGCGAATTGCTTCTGTGACCGAGAAATTAGTGCCAGTGATGGCAGTTTTGTATATAGTGGGCGCGCTCGTGGTATGTGCTTTGAATATCAATCAGTTTGGCGCAGTATTTGCTTCTATTTTTAAGGGAGCGTTTGCTATGAAAGCCGTAGGCGGCGGTATTGTCGGTTCCGGTATTAAGCTGGCGATTACCTGGGGTATGAAACGCGGCGTGTTCTCCAATGAGGCTGGTCTTGGTTCTTCCGTTATGGTGCACTCCAGTTCTAACGTAAAGGAACCAGTGCGTCAGGGGATGTGGGGCATCTTTGAAGTATTTGCAGATACGATTGTTGTCTGTACCTTGACGGCGTTTGTGGTATTGTCTTCCGGTCTGGTAGATTTGAATACGGGTGAAGTGTTAAGCAGTTCGGAAGGTTCTGCTCTGGTGGGAGAAGCGTTTTCTAAAGTGTTTGGTTCTTTAGGACCTGCATTTATTGCGGTGGCAATTTTGTTGTTTGCATTTTCTACGGTTCTTGGCTGGAGCCATTATGGAACCAAGGCGTTTGAATATCTCTTTGGATCAAAGGCAACGGTTGTTTACCGCGTGATATTCATTGTATTTATTGTCTTTGGAGCGACCATGAATTTGCAATTAGCGTGGGACCTGTCAGATACGTTTAACGGTCTGATGGCTATTCCCAACTTGATTGGCGTGCTGGCATTGTCGCCGGTTGTGGTTAAGATTACAGCCAATTATGTACAGCGTAAGATAAAAGGGAACAAAGTGGCGCCCATGTTATCCGCTTTTCCAGAGATTCAGAAGGAGCAGGAAAAAGGGCTTGATGAGAGTGACTAAATTTCCAGGATGAACGCTGGAAATATTAAGGATAAATAAAAATTTTATGCTATCAAAAAATCAGACCTACTCAGTAATTTTGAGGGGTCTGATTTTTATGTATATCTTTTGTTCAACGGTTGTTTACAAGAAATTGCGTACCACCCCATGGCCCAAAAGCAGCACAATGCTGCTGTAGAGGATGATGTGCTGCCAGCGTTTGAGCTTTTTGCTTCCGTCCTGTACATAAGTTACCGCGCTTCCTAAAAAGACAGCGCCCAGCGGCACAATCAGCAGGAAAAGCACCGGATTGAACAGAAAAGCTTTGCGGAAATCAAATCGCATCAATGCAAGGCACATGCGGGTGGCGCCGCATCCCGGGCATTGGAAACCAGTGGTTGTGTAAATTGGACAGGGAATAGCAATTCCCGTGTAACTGACAAATATACCATATAACAGACCTGCGATTAAAATACAAGACGTATATGTAATGATTCGTACGAAACGCTTCTTCTTCATAATTATGCCAGTTTATTGAGCTCATTCTGCATAAGCGCATATGCAACGATGCCAAAGCCAAACAGGCTCAACAGGAGATATGCGATACCGCTGCTGTTAGAGGGAATTCCGCGGTCAGATTTCGCTTCGTCAATCTTCTCGCCTTGCCGATATGCCCAGTACAGTCCATAAATATTACAAGTTACAACCGTCAGAAGGAAGGCGATGACGCCCGAAGTATCTCCTCCATTTTTAGAAACCGTATTAGTCTCGTCTGTGAGGCAGATGAACCAATAGATACTATAAATGCCGCATGTCACGAAGGACAAGAGAATACATACGGCGATATTTCGTTGCTCAATCATAAGTGTTCTCCTTTCGATGTTGACGTCAAAGTGTCAAATCTTCAATAGTTTCCTGTTACAGTTTTATTATAGCGGATGTACGAAAAAGTGTAAACTCAAATCTGCCCGAACTTGCCAAAATCTAAGATATATCATATAATAAGCTGAATACCCATTTTAGAAAAGAGGAATGATAATGGAGCGATTGGAAAAGCTGTTAGAACGTCTGGACTACACGGTAGTGCAGGGAAGTACGGACATAGAGATTACAGAACTGGTATACGATTCCAGGAAGGTGAAACCGGGATGTCTGTTTGTCTGCATTAAGGGCACGGTTGTGGATGGACATACATTTGCCGGGGAGGCAGCGAAGAAAGGCGCCGCAGCCATTCTGGTGCAGGAGGATGTAGAGGCGCCGCAGGACGTCGCCGTGGTGAAAGTAGCGGACAGCAGGTATGGACTTGCGCTTCTGTCTTGCGCATGGTTCCACAATCCGGCAGAGAAATTAAAAGTTATCGGCGTCACGGGAACAAAAGGTAAGACTACGACTACTTATATGGTAAAATCCATCCTGGAAAATGCAGGCTATAAGGTGGGATTGATTGGTACGATTGAAGCTATTATCGGGGATAAAGTGATTCCCGCAAATAATACGACGCCGGAGTCCTGGGTTGTGCAGAGCTACTTTCAGCAGATGGTGGAAGCGGGCTGTCAGTGTGTGGTGATGGAGGTATCTTCCCAGGGGCTGATGATGCATCGAACAACGGGCATACCTTTTGAGATTGGTATTTTTACGAATATTGAGCCAGATCATATCGGTCCCGGCGAGCACTCCTCTTTTGAAGAATATATGAGCTGCAAAGGTTTATTATTCCGCCAGTGTAAGATTGGAATTGTCAATGTGGACGACAAACATTGGCGGCAGGTGTTGGAAGGGCATACCTGTGCTTTGGAGACGTTTGGATTCTCTGAGGAGGCAGATTTGCGGGCAAAAGAACCGCAGCTTGTGAAGCGTCCCGGATATCTGGGAGTTTCTTATCTGGCGCAAGGGCTGGTAAACGCTGCCATTGAAATTGACGTGCCCGGTAAATTCAGCATCTATAATTCTCTGACTGCGATTGCCATCTGCCGCCATTTTAACGTGTCGGCCGAGGACATGAAGAAGGCGTTAAAAGAGGCGAAGGTTAAGGGACGCATTGAGATGGTGAAGGTTTCGGATAATTTTACGTTGATGATTGATTACGCCCACAACGCCATGAGCTTAGAGAGCTTGCTCACAACGCTCAAGGAATATGAGCCCGCCCGCTTGGTGTGTCTGTTTGGATGCGGGGGCAACCGTTCCAAACTCAGGCGTTATGAAATGGGCGAGGTGTCCGGCAGACTGGCAGACTTGACGGTGATTACTTCGGATAATCCCAGATTTGAGGAACCGCAGGCAATCATAGATGATATTAAGGCAGGTATTGCAAAGACGGACGGCAAATTTGTGGAAATTGCCGACAGGAAAGAGGCCATCCGTTATGTGATTGCCAATGGCCAGCCGGGGGATGTAATTGTCCTTGCCGGCAAAGGGCACGAGGATTACCAGGAAATTAAAGGTAAAAAGTACCCTATGGATGAGCGGGTGCTGATTCAGGAAGTGTTGCAGGAGTTATAGCATTGTACGCGAACGTCATTATAGATATTTCTCATGAAAAACTGGATAAGACCTTTCAGTACAAGGTGCCGCAGGAACTGAGAGAGAAGCTTGCCGTGGGTATGCAGGTGGAGGTGCCTTTTGGCAATGGCAACCGCAGGAACACGGGATATGTAGTGGAGCTTACGGATGAGCCGGAGTATGATATTACAAAATTGAAAGAAATTGTCGGCGTAGCGGAAGGGGGAATTCCCATAGAGTCCCAGTTGATCGCCCTTGCCGGGTGGATGCGGGAAAATTATGGCGCAACCATGAATCAGGCTTTGAAGACAGTGCTGCCGGTGAAACAAAAAACAAAGGTGAAAAAGCAGCGCTTGGTGCGGCTGGCTCTGGATAGGGACGAAGCAGAAGAAAAGCTCGCCCTGTTTCAAAAAAAACACCATATGGCACGGGCCAGGCTTTTAGCCAGCTTGATGGAGCAAAACCTCCTGCCCTATGAGGCAGTGACCGGAAAGCTGCATATTACGGCGTCGGTCATTCGCGCCATGGAAGAGATGGGAATTCTCACTGTGGAGGAGAAGCGTGCATACCGCAGCCCCTTGGGAGAGATGAAGCGGGGCGGCGGCAGGGTTGTGCTCAATGAGGGACAGAGGGAAGTTGCAGCGCGCGTGTGGGAAGATTTCTCCCGGGGGCTGCGTAAGACGTATCTGCTCCGCGGCGTCACTGGCAGCGGCAAGACCGCCGTGTACATAGAGATTATTGAGAAATTGGTGAGTACGGGCAGACAGGCAATTGTGCTGATACCGGAAATTGCGCTGACGTACCAGACCGTACTCCGTTTTTTCCAGAGGTTTGGGGAGCGCGTGTCAATTCTCAATTCTAAGATGTCTCAAGGGGAGCGTTACGACCAGTTTGAGCGGGCCAGGGATGGGGAACTTGATGTGATGATTGGCCCGCGTTCCGCATTGTTTACACCGTTTGCCAGGTTGGGAATGATTATCATTGATGAGGAACATGAGACGAGCTATAAGAGTGAGACGATGCCTCGTTACCATGCCAGGGAGACGGCAATTGCGCGCGCCAAAATGGCCGGCGCAAGCGTACTCTTAGGTTCCGCCACTCCCTCCATAGAGAGCTACTACCATGCCAGGAATGGCGATTATATACTTTTGCAATTAGACAAAAGAATTGAAGAAAAACCCTTGCCGGCGTGTTATACGATAGATTTAAGGGAAGAATTAAGGCAAGGCAACCGCTCTATCCTCAGTGAGAAATTGCAGGAGTTGATGGAGCAGCGGTTAGCGAAACACCAGCAGATAATGCTGTTTCTCAATCGCCGGGGCCTGGCAGGCTTTGTCTCCTGCCGCGCCTGCGGCCATGTGATGAAGTGTCCCCATTGTGACGTCTCTCTCAGCCAGCACATGGGAGGTAAACTGGTCTGTCATTATTGCGGCTACACGCAGAGCGCGCCGCAGACTTGCCCGGAATGCGGTTCTAAGTATATCGGCGGCTTTAAGGCGGGCACACAGAAGATTGAGGAAATTGTAAAAAAGCGTTTTCCAAAGGCGCGGGCGTTGCGCATGGATTTAGACACCACCCGCAGCAAAGACGGTTATGAGAAGATTTTGTCTGCATTCGCCAACCAGGAAGCAGATATTTTGATAGGAACGCAGATGATTGTCAAGGGGCATGATTTTCCCAATGTCACGCTTGTGGGCGTGGTGGCGGCGGATTTGTCTTTGCATGTCAGCGATTTTCATGGTGCGGAACGAACGTTCCAGTTGATTACCCAGGCTGCGGGGCGCGCAGGGCGCGGAGACTTGCCGGGGGAGGTTGTCATTCAGACTTACAGTCCCCGGCATTATGCGATAGAACTTGCCGGCCGGCAGGATTACGAGGGATTTTATGAGGCGGAGATTGCTTACCGCAGCTTCGCGCATTATCCGCCCTGCGGCCATATGCTGGTGATGATGGTTGCCTCTGCGGATGAGATGACGGCGATATTGAGCATAGAACTGCTGGCAAAAAAAATTCGTCAGGCGCAGGATAAAGGGAAGTTGACAGGTTTACAGGTAATTGGCCCGGCGGAGGCTGCTGTCGCTAAGATAAAGGACGTTTACCGCAGAGTGCTCTATTTCAAACATCAGGAATATCGGACGCTTGTGCAGATGAAAGATGTGCTGGAGCAGTTTATCAGCCGCCACCGCGAATTTCAGAGTGTGGCGGTACAGTTTGATTTTGACCCGGTGAATGGGTTTTAGATAATACGCATACAATGAATACAAGAGGAGGAAATGATATGGCAGTGCGTAACATCCGTCAGATGGGTGACGGGATATTAAATAAGAAGTGCAGGGAAATCAAGGCGGTGACGCCGCGAATCCAGGAATTGATCGACGATATGCTGGAGACAATGTATGAGGCTAACGGCGTTGGGCTGGCCGCGCCGCAGGTGGGCGTGTTAAAGCGTGTCGTTGTTGTCGATATAGGGGATGGTCCCGTCGTGCTGATTAACCCGAGGCTTATGGAGGCGAGCGGGGAACAGACCGGCGAAGAAGCCTGTCTGAGCGTGCCAGGGAAATATGGGATCGTCACACGTCCCATGCATGTAAAAATTGAAGCCTGGGATGAGGATATGCAGCGCGTGGAATTGGAAGGAGACGAACTTTTAGCGCGCGCGTTCTGCCATGAGATTGAACACTTGGACGGTCATATGTATGTGGAAAAAGTAGAGGATGGGCTGCATGAGGCAGTCTATGAGGAGGAAGACGAATGAAAATAATCTTTATGGGAACGCCGGATTTTTCCGTGGGAACCCTGGAGGCTTTGCTTTCGGCCGGGCACGAGGTGGCGCTGGCCGTTACCCAGCCGGATAAGCCCAAAGGCAGAGGAAAAGCCATGCAGTTTTCCGCAGTCAAAGAGGCTGCGCTTGCCCATGGAATTGAGGTATACCAGCCCAGGCGCGTGCGGGAAGAAGCGTGTATCGAGTATCTCAGGGGATATGAGGCGGATATCATTGTGGTTGTGGCATTCGGACAGATTTTGCCGGGGGAGATTCTTGAGATGCCAAGGTACGGCTGCGTCAATGTCCATGCCTCCCTGCTGCCTAAGTACCGTGGGGCGGCGCCGATTCAGTGGGCGGTGATCAACGGTGAAACGGTGACCGGAGTTACGACCATGCGTATGGACGAAGGGCTTGACACCGGGGATATGATTCTAAAGGAAGAGGTAGCGCTTGCGCCAGAGGAGACGGGGGGAAGCCTTTTTGGACGTCTGGCAATAGTTGGCGCAAGACTTTGCGTCAAAACGCTTGAGGCGATTGAAAATGGAACGGCTGTTTACACGCCGCAGGATCATGCATTGGCTACCCACACCAAGATTATCAAAAAGCAGCTCGGGGAAATTGACTGGAAGAAATCTGCACAGGACATTGAGCGTCTGACGCGGGGGCTGAATCCCTGGCCGAGCGCCTATACTTATCTGAATGGAAAGACGTTAAAAATTTGGCGTGCGTCTGTGGTGGGACAGGAAGATGCAGACAAAGGCAAAGAAGGATTAGTTCAGCTACAGGAGCCTGAGGGAGCGGAGCAGATGGAACCTGGATGCATTGTGGAAGTGACAAAGGACAGCCTTACCGTGCAGACAGGACAGGGGCGTTTGCAGCTTTTGGAAGTGCAGTTAGAGGGCAAGAAACGGATGAGTGTGGACGCATTTCTGCGGGGATTTCAGATAGAAGCAGGATGCAGGCTTGGAAAGGAGTGATTCGTATGCCATTTTACGGATATGGATTTTATTTTGACCCAACATATATTTTAGTGATTATTGGCGCATTAATTTGTCTGGCGGCGTCTGCGCGGGTGAAACTTACCTTCCGCAAATATAACCGGGTGCGCAGCATGTCAGGCATGACCGGAGCGCAGGCGGCGGAGCGCATTCTGCGCGCAGCGGGCATTCATGACGTGAGTATCGAGCACGTTTCCGGGGATTTGACAGACCATTATGATCCCAGGCGCAAGGTACTGCGTCTTTCCGATAGTACTTACGGTTCGGCTTCCGTGGCGGCTGTGGGCGTGGCGGCGCATGAATGCGGACATGCCATTCAGCACCAGAAATCTTATGCCCCCCTGACAATTCGCGGGGCCATCGTACCGGTGGCGAATTTCGGTTCGGCGGCGGCATGGCCGTTGATTATTATTGGAATGTTTATCAGCAGCAATACGGGAACGCTGTTGATTGATATTGGCATTATCTGTTTCTCTCTGGCCGTAATGTTTCAACTGGTGACGCTTCCGGTAGAATTTAACGCTTCCAGAAGGGCGGTGCGCATTTTAGGCGAGACCGGTATTCTGGATTCACAGGAATTGAGAAGTACAAGAAAAGTGCTCGGCGCGGCAGCGCTGACCTATGTGGCGGGCGCGGCAGCCGCTATTTTACAGCTTTTGCGCCTCGTGTTGCTGTTCGGAGGAAGAAATGACGACTGAGGTAAATTTGCGGGAACTGGTGTTGGAAGTTCTTCTCGCTGTAACCAGGGATCAGGAGTACAGCCATACGGTTATCCGGGATATGATGGACAAGTACCAATATCTGGGAAAGCATGAGAGGAATTTTTTAAAACGCGTGTGCGAAGGAACGTTGGAGCACATGATTTGGATTGATTATGTAATTAATCAATTTTCCAAAGTAAAAGTGAATAAGATGAAGCCACATATCCGCTGTATATTGCGTATAGGCGTCTATGAGCTGAAATTTATGGACGCCATCCCGCCGTCGGCTACCTGCAATGAGGCGGTAAAGCTCGCCAGGAAGCGAGGGTTCCAGAATTTGAGCGGTTTTGTAAACGGCGTGCTCAGAAATATCAGCCGCAATTTAGATAACGTGTCCCTGCCGGACGCAAAGCAGAGCCCTATACAGTATTTCTCCGTAAAATATTCCATACCGGAGTGGATGATAGAAATGTGGAGGGAGACGTATTCGCAGCAGCAGATGGAAGAATTTCTGGGGGCGTTCCTTTTGGAGCCTCCGACTTCCGTGCGCGTCAATCCCCTGAAATCAACGAAGGAAGAACTCAGGAGGGAGCTTGCATTGGAGGGCGTCACTGTGCGGGATAATGAAGCGTTTCCGGGAGCTTTGTATCTGGAAAATTATGATTTCCTGGGCAAACTTCCTTCATTTCGGGCAGGGAAATTTTATGTGCAGGATGTAAGTTCCATGCAGGTGGCGCTGTGGGCGCAGCCCAAGCCGGGAGATTATATTCTCGACGTCTGCGCGGCGCCTGGCGGCAAGAGCATTCATCTGGCGGAGATGCTCTGGCAGGCGGAGAAGCAGCAGGACGTCGTTCCTGGTACGGTGGAAGCCAGGGATTTGACAGAATATAAAGTTTCTCTGATTGAGGAAAACATAGGAAGATGCGGGCTTCCTAATATACGGGCCGTACAGGCGGACGCCAGGAACCTGGACGAAGCGCAGATTGGGAGAGCCGATATCGTTGTCGCGGATTTGCCCTGTTCAGGTCTGGGCGTCCTTGGCAGGAAAGCGGATATCAAATACAGGGTAACCCCCAGAGAATGTCAGGAGTTGTGCAGGTTGCAGCGTGAAATCTTACATACCGTGCAGCAGTATGTGAAACCGCATGGTATCCTGATGTACAGTACTTGTACGATTAACCTTATGGAAAATGAGGAAAATGTCAAATGGTTTCTCAAAGATCATCCCGATTTCCAGCTGGAGAGGCAGCGGCAGATTTTGCCAAGGAAAGGGCAAAACGACGGTTTCTTCCTGGCAAAGCTGAAAAAGCAGTGAGAACGGCTGGAAACGAAGCATAGTGGGCAGCCGGATATTTTAACGGAAAGCAGGCGGAGAATGGAACAGGAAATGCAATACTCTGTAAAACATGATATTAAATCGTTGAATCAAAAGGAACTGGAGAATCTTTTCGTGTCTTTAGGGGAAAAACCTTTTCGGGCAAGGCAGGTTTATCACTGGATGCATGTCAGTCATGCAGCAACGTTTGATGAAATGAGCAATATTTCCAAAAGTCTCAAAGAAAAATTGAAGGAATGCTTTGAGCTGACAGTCCTTAGGCAGAAGCTGGTACAGCGTTCTAAATTAGACGGTACGGCAAAATATCTCTTTGAGCTGGCGGATGGGAATATGATTGAGAGCGTGCGCATGAAATATAAACATGGTAACAGCGTATGCATTTCCTCACAGGCAGGCTGTCGTATGGGCTGCCGTTTCTGCGCGTCCACTTTGGATGGTCTTGCGCGTAATCTAACTCCGGCAGAAATGCTTGATCAGATATATCGGATTCAGGAGGATATCGGCGAGCGGGTATCCCATGTGGTTGTGATGGGGACAGGGGAGCCCTTGGATAATTATGATAATTTGTTAAAATTCTTAGAATTGCTTTCGGATGAGAATGGACTTAATGTCAGCCAGCGCAATATTACGGTATCAACTTGCGGGATTGTGCCCAATATGCGAAAACTTGCCGGGGAGAAGCTTCAGATTACGCTGGCGATTTCGCTTCACGCCTCTTCGCAGGAAAAGCGTGAGGAATTGATGCCGGTGGCAAGAAAATATGGGATTGACGAATTGATGAAAGCGTGTGAAGATTATTTCGTGCAGACCGGGCGCCGTATCACGTTTGAATACAGCCTGGTGGGCGGGGTTAATGACCAGCCGCAGGATGCGAGGCAGCTTGCGCGGCTGATTCAGGGATTAAACTGCCATGTAAATTTGATTCCGGTCAATCCGATTAAGGAGAGGGCGTATGTGCAGCCTGACGGGCAGTCAGTCTTGAATTTTAAGCAGATGCTTGAAAAGCATGGGATAACGGTGACGGTGCGAAGAGAGATGGGAAGGGATATTGACGGCGCCTGCGGCCAGCTCAGAAGAAGACAGATGAACGAGTAACGGCAATCAATTTTGAAAATTGATTTCCGTGGCTCAAGGTAAGTATGACTTGTTCTTTTAAAAGCATTGTGCTAAAATATCTATGTATGTTCAGAATTGTTGGAAGAAAGGAAGGCAAAACCATGAGGGCATTTTCCAGGACGGATATGGGGAGAAGACGGGAAATGAATCAGGACTATATGTATACCTCCGAGATGCCGGTTGGAAACCTGCCGAATCTGTATGTGTTAGCAGACGGTATGGGCGGCCATAATGCAGGGGATTACGCTTCGCGTTATACAGCGGAGACGATTGTACATTCCGTGCAGGCAAGCCGGGAGACATCGCCCATCGTGATTTTGCGGGACGCTATATGGAAGGCGAACCAAGCGGTGGTAGAGAAATCCGGGACAGATATTGATCTGGAAGGGATGGGGACAACCGTTGTGGCGGCAACTGTCATTGGCAGTGAATTGTGTGTGGCGAACGTAGGCGACAGCCGCCTGTATATTGTTGGAGAATATTTGGAGCAGATTACAAAAGACCATTCCTATGTGCAGGAGATGGTGCGCCGCGGAGAATTGAGACCGGAAATAGCGCGGATTCATCCCGACCGTAATATTATCACGCGCGCAGTGGGCGGAGGGCCGGAAATAGAGGTGGATTTCTTTGAAGTTGATTTGCGGGAGAACGACAGGATTTTAATGTGTTCTGACGGATTGACAGATATGCTGGAAGATAGAGAGATTTTTGAAATTATCAAGGCTGGAACGGATAGTGGCAGCATTGTTGATACGCTGGTAGATGTGGCGAACCAATATGGAGGCAATGACAATATCACAGTTATATTGACGGAACCGTTTATGTGGTAGGATGTTGGAGGTAAGAATGTTAAAAGAGGGAACCTTTATTGCAGATAGATATGAGATCGTAGGGAAAGTAGGAACCGGAGGTATGGCTGACGTCTACAAGGCAAAAGATCATACGCTGGGGCGTTTTGTGGGCATTAAAGTGCTCAAGCAGGAATTTTCCGAGGATGTGAATTTTGTGACGAAGTTCCGCACGGAAGCGCAGTCGGCAGCGGGACTTGAGCATCCCAATATTGTTAATATTTATGACGTAGGAAGCGAGAATGCCATTCATTATATTGTCATGGAGTATGTGGAAGGCATCACGTTAAAGACTTATATAGAGAAGAAAGGCCAGCTTTCCTTTAAGGAGGCGGTGAGCATTGCCATCCAGGTAGGAAGGGGCATTGAGGCGGCGCATAACAAGCATATTATTCACCGTGATATTAAGCCGCAGAATATCATTATTTCCACGGAAGGCAAGGTCAAGGTGACGGATTTCGGAATTGCACGGGCAGCCAGCAGTAATACCATCAATTCGGATGTGATGGGTTCGGTGCATTACGCTTCCCCAGAGCAGGCTCGCAACGGCTTTGTGGATGGTAAGAGCGATATTTATTCGCTGGGAATTGTCATGTATGAGATGGTAACCGGCCGGGTGCCGTTTGACGGGGAATCAACGGTGGCAATCGCTATCCAGCATTTGCAGGAGGAGATGGTAAGGCCCAGCGCCTATGCGCCGGATTTACCCGTCAGTTTAGAGAAGATTATTATAAAATGTACGCAGAAGAGCCCGGATCGGCGGTATGACAGTATTGGGGATCTGCTGATTGATTTGAAAAAGGCATTAATCAGCCCTAATGAGGATTTCGTGGTGATGGTTCCGGTAGGGCAGCAGGACAAGACCAGGGTGATGAAACAGGAAGAAGTTGAGAGTATTAAAGAGCAGACGCGGAACATGTATTACGAGGACGCTGCTGAGGAGCCCGCAAAAGAGGAGGAACAGGAAGAAGAGGAGGAAGAAGACGATAGCGGATTCCTCAATCCCAAGATGGAAAAGGCAGTGACGATTATGGGCATTGTGGCCGCTGTCATTATCGTTGCTATTATTATTTATATTGTGGGCAGCTTTTTCGGCTTGTTCCGTTTTGGCGGAAGCGACAGAAAAGATAAGGAGCAGGACAAGCAGGAAGAGATCATTGAGCCTGAGGACGAAGCGGAGGATACGAAAGATCAAGAAGAACAGGTAGAAATGATTGACGTAAAGGGCAAGACATTTGAAGAGGCAAAAGACGCCTTGAATAGTATTGGCCTTGGCATTGATAAAGCAGGCGAGGAATCCTCAGATACTTATGCGCAGGGGCAGATTGTCGGGCAGAGTGTTGAGGTTGGCGTTAAGGTAGATAAGAATACAACGATTTTGGTTACGATTAGCAGCGGCGTAGGAGAAGTTGACGTGCCCAGCGTGACGGGACTTGACAAGGAGACTGCTGAGGCGAAGCTGACAGAAAATGGGTTTATTGCAAACGTTAATTTTGAGTACAGCGAGACAGTGGCAAACGGGACGGTAATATCGCAGAGCCCGGAGGCCGGCAGCAAAGCGAAAAAAGGAGACACGGTCACCATCAATGTGAGCCGGGGTGTTGAACCTATTGTAATGATAAATGTTCTCAACAAGCCGGAGGCGGAAGCCAGGGCGGCATTATCAAACCTGGGGCTCAATGTGACGACTACCTCGGATTACAGTAACGATGTGCCGGAGGGAAACGTTATCAGCCAGAGTATCGTGGAAGGAAAGTCTGTGGAAAAAGGAGCGACCGTAACGCTGGTTATCAGCCTTGGCAGAAAGAGTACGTTCTACTCACTGAATAACTATTCGATTAACAAGCTGCCGGAGATTCCGGCGGATGCTACCAGCATACAGGCAGTAATTACCCTGTACAGATCTGAGGGCGAGGATGTAATCAATACCTGGACAGCTACTTCTTTCCCATTTTCCATCACCCAGGGTAATATTGAGAATAGCTCTCACGGTTATATTATCATTGACTGGGAATGGCATTATTTGGATGACGAGGGTGTAGACGTTATTCAGACACAGACAACGGAGATAGATGATATCACATTTACGCAGAATTAAGGAAGCCAATATATGCAGGGTAAGATTGTAAAAGGGATTGCCGGTTTCTACTATGTACATGCGGCAGGAATGGGAATCATCGAGTGCAAGCCAAAAGGAATTTTCCGAAAAGAAAAAATAAAACCCCTGGTGGGGGACAATGTTGAGATAGAACTGCTTGACTCCCGGAAGATGAAAGGAAATATCACCGGGGTCCTCACCAGGAAAAATGAGCTGATCCGACCGGCGGTGGCAAACGTTGATCAGGCGCTGGTAATTTTTGCCGCGGATAAGCCGAAACCCAATTTTAATCTGCTGGACCGCTTTTTGATTACGATGGAGCAGCGGCAGGTGGAGACGGTAATCTGTTTTAATAAGCAGGATCTTGTGGGTGCGGATGAGCTGGATAATCTCAGGGCAATCTATGGGCCTTGCGGGTATCAGGTTTTGTCGGTCAGCGCCAAGATGCAGGTAGGATTAGGGGAAATCCACCGTGTGCTGGCGGGCAAGACGACGACGGTAGCAGGGCCTTCCGGCGTGGGCAAATCTTCTCTGATTAATTTACTCTCGCCAGAGGCGGATATGGAGACGGGGGAGCTGAGTGGTAAGATTGACAGAGGAAGACATACGACCCGCCATTCTCAGCTTCTTTATATTGATAAAGATACTTATATCATGGATACGCCCGGGTTTAGTTCTCTGTATCTTACAGAGATTGACAAAGAGGATTTGGGGCGTTATTTCCGGGAATTTGAAGCGTATGAGCCGTATTGCCGTTTTCAGGGATGCAGCCATACCCATGAGCCGGACTGCGGGGTAAAAGCGGCTCTGGCGCAGGGAAAGGTAAGTCCGGTGCGGTATGAAGATTATGTGATGCTCTATGAAGAGCTCAAAAGTGTCAGAAAATATAATTAAATAGAAGGATGGAGAGCCATGATAAGGCGCAAAAGGAGGAGGAAGATGAACTGTTTATCACCATCAATTTTGGCAGCGGATATTTCCTGCCTGGGGGAACAAATTAAGACGATAGACGCGGCGGGCGCGCAGTATGTGCATATTGATATTATGGACGGGCATTTTGTGCCTACGCTTTCTTTTGGCACGCCGGTGATAAAATCAATCCGGGGGCTTACGGAGCGGATTTTCGACGTGCATCTGATGATGGATGAGCCAATACATCTGATTGATGAGATGGTCGAATGCGGCGCAGATATCATTACGGTTCATGCAGAGGCGTGTACCCATCTTGACCGTACGATAGAAAAGATTAAGGAGAGCGGCGTGCTGGCGTCGGTCGCCCTTAATCCGGCGACCGATTTAAGCTGTCTGGACTATATTCTTCCCAAGCTGGATATGGTATTGTTGATGACGGTAAATCCTGGGTATGGAGGACAGAAATATATCCCCTATCTGACGGAGAAAATACGCGATTTGCGGCAAATTGTAGAAAAGCGCAATTTGAAGACGGATATTGAGGTGGACGGCGGCGTAACCTTGAAAAATGTGAGGGGAATCTTGGACGCCGGGGCCAATATCATCGTGGCCGGATCGGCGGTTTTCCATGGGGATGTGAGGAGTAATGTGGAAGAGTTCCTTAAAGTTATGTAAGTATCGGGAAGAGGACAGAGAAAAGATGCAGTCATTGATTATCAGCGGCGGGAGCCTGGACATGGAATTTGCCCTTTCATATATCGAGAAATATTCTTTTGGCATTTTGATTGCAGCCGACAGGGGCATGGATTTTTTCTACCAGCAGAAGATAACGCCAGATTATGTCGTAGGGGATTTTGACTCGGCAGACCCGAAAATTTTACAGTATTTCCGCAGCCTGGATGAAGACCGAAGACCCGTAATTTTACAGTTCCAGCCGGAGAAGGATGAGACGGACACAGAGCTGGCCATGCGCATAGCGATGGAAAGAGGCTGTGACGTTATTCATCTTTTGGGTGCAACGGGAAACCGGTTGGATCATATGCTGGGCAATCTCCATTTGTTGGGGAATGCTATGGAAAACGGAGTAGAATGCAGAATGGTGGATGCGAATAATCGCATCCGCATGGTTTGTCAGGGGATAAAGATAAGGAGAGAGCAGCAGTTTGGCAAATATGTGTCTCTGTTTCCTTTCACGCCCCAGGTCAGAGGTCTGACGCTGACAGGGTTTCAGTATCCATTGGAGGAGTATACATTGGAGTGTTACCACTCCCTGGGCGTCAGCAATGAAATCGTTGCTAAAGAGGCGGAGATTTCATTCCGGGAGGGCGTTTTGGTTGTCGTGGAAGCAAAAGACTAATGCCGCATGTATGGGTGCGGATGGAAATATTTTAGAGTAAGAGGAGTAAAAAATGGATAAGATGCGAATGTTTGTGAAGGCAATTTACGCTGGCTTTGCGATAGGTATAGGCGGCATCATTTATTTATCGGTGGATAATAAGGTGTTGGCCTCCTTGTTTTTTAGTTTTGGTTTGTCAACGATTGTGACGCAGGGGTTTAATCTCTACACGGGTAAGATTGGTTTTGTCAAAGAGTGGAGAGAGATGCCGGATATGATGCTGATATTGGCAGGCAATTTCATGGGTACATTTATTGCAGCAATGTTGGCCAAAGCTGCTAATCTGGGCATTGACAGCACGCAGATGGTACATAACAAATTAGATAACAGCCTTATACATGTATTTTTACTGTCGGTATTTTGCGGCGTGATGATGTATCTGGCAATTGACAATTATAACAAAAGCAAGAATATTGTATTTGTGATAGCCGCTGTGATGATATTTATATTGTCCGGGTTTGAACATTCCATTGCCAACATGTTCTATTTTGAGATAGCAAACGCTTACAGCCTGAAATCACTGCTCTATATTCTGGTGATGGCTGCCGGTAACGGCGTTGGCGCGAAGATTTTCGGGTTGATGCCGAAATGATGAATCGTTTGGTTGTTAAGCTCTGTGGTGGGAGGAAATCTCTGGCGGCAGAGCAGAATAACAATAAATACAAATAGACAAAAAGGAGACAGAAATGAAAAAGAAGATCACAAACAGACACTTACCATTGTTACTTTGCATCATGCTTGTTGTATCAATGGCCCTGTTTACGACAGGGTGTAACGGCGCAAAGAAGGATAATGCTTCCGGGTCAGGAACAGCAGAGGGCGTAAAGGTAGAGGGCAGTGTTCTGGGGGAAGGCGATACGCAGTTCGCATTTACCGTAGTAGACGCTGAGAACAATGAGACGGAATTTGAAATCCATACAGACAAGAAAACGGTGGGCGAGGCGCTTTTGGATGTCGGATTGATAGCCGGTGAGGAAGGCGATTACGGGCTCTATGTCAAGACTGTCAATGGAGTAACCATGGACTTTGAGGAAGACGGCGCTTATTGGGCGTTTTATGTTGGCGACGAGTATGCCACCACGGGCGTTGATTCTACAGAGATAGAAGAGGGAACAACTTACTCCTTTAAAGTGGAGAAACAATGAAACTGACGATCAAAGAGATTGCTGTTTTTGGGATGCTTGGAGGCGTAATGTATGTTTCCAAGATGATCATGGAGCTTTTGCCAAATGTACATTTGCTGGGCGTGTTTATTATCGCCTTTACGGTTGTATACAGGCAGAAAGCGTTATATATTATTTATACTTATGTGTTTCTGAACGGCATTTTCAGCGGCTTTGCGGCTTGGTGGATTCCATACTTGTATGTATGGACAGTTCTGTGGGGAGCAGTTATGCTGCTACCCCGGAAGCTGCCAAGGAAAGCAGAGCCGTTCGTATATATGGCGGTGTGCGCAGCCCATGGTTTTTTGTTTGGAACCTTGTATGCGCCCGCACAGGCGATTCTTTTTGGCCTGAGTTTGCAGGGGATGGTGGCATGGATTATTGCTGGCCTGCCCTGGGACTGTATGCATGGTGTCAGTAATTTTTTCTGTGGAATCTTGATTATGCCGCTGATTTATGCATTGCGGTTCGCAGAGCAAAATACTGTAAATTCATAAATGCAGGCTTAAAATGTGACATATTTTTAGGTGTTCGGGTTATAAATACAATAACAGAAGAGATGCAGGAAAAAGGAGCGTGTATTAGTGCAGACACAATTTTCAAGGACAGAACGGTTGTTAGGAGAAGAGGCTATGATAAGATTGTCTCGCGCAAGAGTTGCAATTTTCGGCATTGGCGGCGTGGGCGGATATGTGTGCGAGGCCCTTGTGCGCAGCGGCGTGGGGGCATTCGACTTAATTGATAATGACAAGGTCTGCCTGACAAATTTAAACCGGCAGATTATCGCCACGCATCAGACAATTGGCAGATATAAGACGGACGTGATGAGAGAGCGGATGCTGTCTATCAATCCGCAGGCGGATATTCGGCTGCACCAGTGTTTTTTTCTGCCGGAAAATGCAGACAATTTTCCATTTGCGGAGTATGATTATATCGTGGATGCTGTAGATACCGTTACGGCGAAAATTGAGCTTGTGATGCAGGCGCAGAAATACGGAGTTCCTATTATCAGCAGTATGGGGGCGGGCAATAAATTAGACGGCAGCCGTTTTCAGGTTGCCGATATTTATAAGACCAAGGTTTGCCCATTGGCAAAGGTCATGCGCAGAGAGTTAAAAAAGCGCGGGGTGAAGAAGCTGAAAGTAGTTTATTCTGAGGAACCGCCAATGATGCCATTGGCGGGAGACCAGAGGACGCCGGGGAGCGTATCGTTTGTGCCTTCCGTGGCGGGGTTGATTCTGGCCGGTGAGGTTGTACTTGACCTAAGGAGGGACCCAACGGAGTTGGGAGGATGCCTTAGGTCTATTGGAAGAGCCAAAGAAGTAACTTGACTTAAGGAGGTTTACTATGAGGCAGCCGACAACACGGCAGTTGGAAAAGTTAGAGGATTTAAAAAATTATTTGCGGCGGCTGCATTCTGTGGCTGTGGCATTTTCGGGCGGCGTTGATTCAACATTTCTCTTAAAGGTTGCCGCAGATGTCTTGGGGGAAAGAGCAATTGCGGTGACAGTCGATTCCCCATTTTTTCCCGGCAGGGAATCTGACGAGGCTAAGGCTTTTTGCAGGGCGCAGGGAATCCGGCAAGTTGTATGTGAGCTCAAGGTGTTGGAGGTTGCGGAGGTTGCGCAGAATCCCAAAGACCGCTGTTACTATTGTAAGAAAGAGATTTTTCATCAGATTCAGGCAGTTGCGCAGGAGAATAAAATGGAACGCGTCATAGAAGGTTCTAATACGGATGATGACGGCGATTACCGTCCGGGGATGCGTGCCGTGGCAGAGCTTGGCGTTGAAAGTCCCTTGAAGGTATGTCGATTGTCAAAAGCGGATATTCGTGTATTGTCCCAATATTTGCGGCTATCCACTTGGAAGAAGCCGTCTTTTGCCTGTCTTGCGTCCCGTTTCGCCTATGGAGAGCCGATAACGGAGGAGAAGCTAAAGATGGTGGAGCAGGCGGAGCAGCTTTTGTTTGACTTGGGATTTCTTCAGTTTCGCGTGCGCGTCCATGGCAGGGTGGCGAGGATTGAAGTGGAGCCGCGGGAGTTTGCGAAGGTTATGGAAGATACGGTCAGAGGGAAGATAACGGAAAAATTCAGGGAGTATGGGTTTTCTTATACGTCATTGGATTTATGCGGGTATCGGATGGGGAGTATGAATGAAGAATTGTAGGAAAATTGAGGAATGAAAGGTAAAATTGGCGGGTAAGATAGAAGAAACGGTGAAGATATACTGCGCGTCAAATAAATTAGCCGCTTAGTATAAAAGATAGGAGGGTGAAAATGCTATTAAAATATATTGTGAGTAATTTTATGTCAATAGGGCATCCCATTGAATTTAGCATGTTCCCTACATCAGAAAACGTGGAAGAGCGTTTGGTGAAACGAATTGACACGAAAGCAGGAGAATGGAAAACTTTAAGGCGGGGAGGTTTTTTCGGACCCAATGCCTCTGGAAAGACAACGTTCATTAAGTCCCTGTATTTTGCCAAGAACTTTATTGTAAATGGACAAAAGAGTGGAAAGGGGACAGGAATTAATCAATTCAGGGGAAATATTGAAGAATTAGAGGGAAAATCTCTGTTTCAGTTTATGTTCTATTTGCAGGGAGATGTTTACGAATATGGTTTTTCGCTGGGTACGGAACAGGTCCATGAAGAATGGCTGATGGTTCTGACAGAAAAAGGGTTTCAGCCTTTATTTGCAAGACAGACGTCGGAAGAAGGAAATACTGAGATTGAAATCGAATCCAGGTTTGCGCGAAAGGGTTCAAAAGAACGGAACCTGGTAGAAGTTTTAAAAGAAAGTATCGGGGAGAATCAGAAGAACCAGCTTTTTTTGTACAAGATGTACGATAATGGCGTCAAAAGGGTTGAATGCATTATTGAGTGGTTTCAGCATTTAAAGATTATTTTTCCTAAAGCGAAGGTTCAGGGTTTGCCTTTGCGTATGGATAAAGACGACGATTTTCGTAGGTTCATTTTAGATAGTTTAAAAAATATGGATACTGGTGTGGCAAATATTTCAGTTGTCAGTGACGTTATGGATTTCCGCGATTTTATAGAAAAGCTTAATATTCCAAACGAGATTGTTAGCCAGGTTGAAGACATGAGAAATGGGATTTTAACGTTTGCCGGAAAATACTTTATATTTGGAGAAGGAGAGAAACGGCAGACCTTATTGGTGCAGATCAAATTTGAGCATATGTTGAATGGGCAGATTGTACCCTTTAATGTGGAAGAAGAATCAGATGGAACAAGGCGTTTACTGGATTTGCTGCCGATTTTATTTTCTTTGAGCAAAAATAGACAGGATATCTATTTTGTGGATGAGATAGACCGCAGCCTGCACACGAAGTTGTCCCAGCATTTGTTGAGAGAATTTTTGAAAGGTTGTGAAGATACTGATAGCCAGATAGTATTTACCGCCCATGACGGCAACCTTATCAATCTGGGGGAATTCGGACAGGATGAAATTTGGTTTGTGGAAAAGGACGGGAATGGGGAATCGCATTTCAGACCATTTTCTGATTTCGAGATAGAAAAGGGACAGGATGCGTTAAGAGCATATTTGAATGGACGGTTCGGTGCGGTGCCGCTGTTAAAGGGGGAGATATAGTGGGAATTATTCTTACAAGCAGAATACCATATACGGCGGAAAACCCATTGCGCCCCAAGAGGCCGGCAACCAGTAAAATTATTTTTCTCTCTATGGAGGGAAGCGTTACAGAAGAGGAATATTTTATTTTGGTTTCCCAAGTATTTAAAGAAGTTCAATCAAAGATTCAATTTATATCGGTGGCGGAGGATGCAGTCCATACGAGGGAAAAGAATCGGACGAAAGAGCAGAAAAGCATGTTGGGAAAGAGTAAACCCAAACAATTGGTGGAGAAGATAGAGCAGTTTAAGATAGAACAGAGTGAAAAATACCAGTTTGATAAATATGAAGATGAGTTTTGGATTGTCTCGGATATTGATAATAATTTATCTGATTACGCAATTGAGGAATTTCATCAGGCGTTAGATATCTGTGACGAAAGAGGATATGGATATGCCATCAGTAATCCGTTCTTTGAATTATGGCTGCTATTGCACCATGATGGCATCACAGAAAAAGATAAGCGTTATGCTATTACAGAGGAACATGCTTATGAAAAGAACAGCCATTTTCGGGAAAGGCTTAGAGATTGCGGGGCGCCATTGCAGGATTCCAAACATATCAGGGGAGAAGACTATGCGAAAGATAAAATTATTCAGGCAGTTGAGAGAGCGAAAGCGTTACATACAGACAGAGAAGGTCGTTACCCTAAATATCTGGCGACGACTGTGTACCAATTGTTAGATAAAGTATTAGAGATGGCAGACAGGAATAAAATTTTATGAAATAAATTTGATAACCAGGAAGAGGAGGATAAGAGAATGTCTAATCAAGTATTGGAAGTAATGAAAAGAAGGAGCTCGGCCAGGGCATACAGTGAAGTGAAGCCGACAAAAGAGGAACTCGATATCATTTTAGAGGCCGGATTACAGGCGCCGACCGGCATGAACCGGCAGGAAATAAGGTTTTCTGTATTAAATGGCGATCACCCGATTCTCGAGGAATTAGACGAAGAAAAGAGGAAATTGCGCGGACAGGAAAAGCAGCCCCATAATTTCTACTATGAGGCGCCGGTACTGATTTTCCTCAGCGCAGAGGATGGATTTAAGTGGAGCAAGGTAGACGCTGGTATTGCGGTGCAGAATATGACGTTGGCTGCGGAAAGCCTTGGCCTTGGCACCTTGATTATCGGCTGTGTCTATGACGCGTTGCATGGTGAGAAAAAAGAGTATTTTTCTGGGGCTCTTCAGATACCGCAAGGTTATTCATTTGAAATTGCCCTGGCGGTAGGACATAAGCTGGATGATAAAAAACCGCATGATTATAATGCGGATAATCAGGTGACGGTATTGTAAAATTTACAGGCGTCCGTGAACGCTAGCAGTCTGAAATGCATATGATAAGGCAAATGTTAATAAGGAATATGATTATGTATTTTGACAGTAAATGCAATTGTAGCTGTATGCCGGACATCAATAAAAATGACGAGGCGTTTCCGCCGCAGCACCAAAACCGTCAGCCGGGATTTGAATATGTCATGAACCCGCAGCCTGTTTCTGAATGCGGAAAAACCTGCCGCAAATTGGAACATAAAGTGGCTTTGATTACTGGAGGCGACAGCGGCATAGGAAGGGCTGTGGCTTATGATTTTGTCAAGGAAGGGGCCTGTGTTGCCATCGTCTATTACGATGAGGAATTGGATGCAAAAGAAACTGCGGAAAGAATAAGGGGTCTGGGCGGTAAATCTCTGCTCATGCGCGGGGATTTAAAGGATAAAAGCTTTGCCAGGTATTGTGTAGATAAGACGGTAAGCTATTTTGGGAATTTGGATATATTGGTGAATAATCATGCTGTTCAGTATGTGCAGCGGAGCATATTGGATATCTCGCAGGAGCAATTGGAATGTACCTTCAGGACAAATGTGTTTTCATTTTTTTATTTGATCCAGAGTGCGCTGCCGTATATGGGAGAAGGCAGCAGTATTATTAACACAACATCTGTGACGGCTTATCAGGGGAACAAAGACTTGATAGATTACAGTGCAACTAAGGGCGCGATCATAGCCTTGACAAGATCGCTTTCCTTGTCGCTTGCAGACAAAGGAATTAGGGTAAATGGAGTTGCGCCGGGGCCGATATGGACGCCATTAATTCCAGCGTCTTATTCCGCAGAGGAGGTCGCTGCATTTGGTAAGAAAACCTCCCATGTCCCAATGAATAGGGCGGGGCAGCCATGTGAAGTTTCTCCCTGTTATGTATTCCTTGCCTCGGATGATTCCCGTTATATGACAGGACAGGTGCTTCATCCCAATGGCGGCACAATCGTGGGCTCTTGAAGAATGATATAGAAGAAGCATCCTGCACAAGAACGATAGCGGATGCTTCTTTTTTGGGCGGCTATGTGAGAAAACTTCCTTAAAACTTTCAACTTAAATATTCCCAAATGGCGCCAGATATGGTATAATAATAAATCACACTGAATATTTCAAGTACAAATACAGAAAATTATAGAGAAAGGCCGGAACCCTTATAAAATAAGGGGTTTGCGGACAGGTAAGGATAAAATGAAACTAGGAATTGTGGGCTTGCCCAACGTAGGAAAAAGTACATTATTTAATTCATTGACGAAGGCGGGAGCAGAATCTGCAAATTACCCTTTTTGTACGATTGACCCCAACGTTGGTGTTGTAACAGTACCGGATGAACGGCTGAAAAAATTGGGTGATTTATACCATTCCAAGAAGGTAACTCCGGCTGTCATTGAATTTGTAGATATCGCAGGGCTTGTCAAAGGCGCCAGCAAGGGAGAGGGACTTGGAAACCAGTTTCTATCAAATATCCGTGAGGTGGACGCTATTGTACATGTCGTGCGCTGTTTTGAGGATAGCAATATTGTTCATGTGGACGGCAATATCAATCCGGTGCGCGATATTGAGACCATCAATCTGGAACTGATTTTTTCTGACATAGAAATCTTAGAGCGGAGGATTGCCAAGACCAGTAAAGGCGCTAGGATGGACAAGACTTTAGCAAAAGAACTGAATCTTTTAGAGCGTGTGAAAGCGCATCTTGAAGACGGCAGGCTTGCCAAGAGTTTTGAGACCGAAGACGAGGACGAGCAGGAGTGGTTCGCGGGATATAACCTGCTGACTGCCAAGCCGGTGATCTATGCGGCAAATGTGTCGGAGGATGATTTGGCGGATGATGGCGCCGGCAATGCGTTTGTACAGGAAGTAAGGAGAAACGCTGCTGAGGAGAAGTGCGAGGTATTCGTTATCTGCGCTCAGATTGAGCAGGAGATTGCAGAGCTGGATGATGAGGAAAAGTCTATGTTTCTGGAGGAACTGGGCTTGGAGGAATCCGGTCTTGAGAAATTGATTAAGGCAAGTTACAGCCTGTTGGGCCTGATTAGTTACCTGACTTCTGGGGAGGATGAGACGCGCGCATGGACGATTAAGAAAGGCACCAAAGCGCCTCAGGCAGCAGGGAAAATTCATACAGATTTTGAACGTGGTTTTATCCGCGCAGAGGTAGTCAATTACCAGGATTTGCTGGATTGCGGTTCTCTGGCGGCGGCAAAAGAGAAAGGTTTAGTAGGACTGGAAGGAAAAGAATACGTCGTAAAGGATGGAGACGTAATTTTGTTCCGGTTTAACGTGTAGAGCCCTGTGTAACTCCGGTGATGAGTTCACAGGGGAACCCTTTTTCTATTATTAGTAAGGGGATTCCGTGAGAACTGATTTGAAAGGAGTTACACAAAAATGAAAGCAGAAAGCAAGAGATTTTACCAATCCCTGATGGCATTGGTTCTTCCGATTACATTACAGAATTTTATTACAAACGCGGTGAATTCCGCAGATGTGTTTATGCTGGGGTATGTGGGACAGACGGAATTGTCTGCAGTATCTTTGGCAAATCAATTTCAGTTTCTTTTGTCAGGAGTGTTTTTTGGGATTTCTTCTGCCGTAGTCATGCTTGCTTCCCAGTATTGGGGCAAGAAGGACACGGATTCCATACAGGCGGTTATGGGCATTGCGGTCAAGATCGCATTTGTAATAACAGGGCTTTTGGCGATCGGTTCCGTTTGTATGCCCGAGACGCTTATGAGGATTTATACGGATAATGAAATGTTGATTTCTATCGGTACTTCTTATCTGCGGATTGTGGGGATGTCTTATGTGTGCATGAGTTTTTCGCAAGTATATCTCTGCGCGCTCAGAAGTATGGAACGGGCGCAGATAAGTACGGCAATCAGCGCGGTTGCACTGTTGTCCAATATCGTCTTGAACGCAGTATTTATTTTTGGTATTGGCGGCGCGCCTAAGCTGGGCGTGATCGGCGTCGCTGTGGGGACGACAACGGCGCGCGTGCTGGAACTGCTGCTCTGCCTGGCTGACGCGGTGCGGGGGAAGATATTCCGCATCAATTTAAAGATTATGTTTGGCAAGCATAAAATGCTGTTTGCGGATTTCTGCAAATATTCCATACCGGCGTTAATCAATGATTTTGCGTGGACATTGGCATTTTCTATGTATTCGGTGATTATGGGACATATGAACGCGGATGTAGTTGCGGCGAACTCAGTGGTTTCAACCGTCCGCAATTTGTGTATGATCATGGGATTTGCGCTGGGCTCCGGCGCTTCGGTGCTCCTTGGCATAGAAATTGGCGAGGGAAGAATCGAAGATGCCAGGCGGGACGCCAGGAAATCCTGCTATGTAACGCTTGTAGTTGGAATTGCTACGGGTATCTTGATATTATTGCTGCGGCCCCTTGTATTTATGTGTTTTTCCCTGACGGACCGTGCAGAGGGATATTTGAATATTATGCTTTGGATTAGTTCTTATTATGTGGTGGGGCAGGCGATGAATACGCTTTTGATTTCCGGTGTTTTCCGTGCCGGCGGCGATTCCAAGTTCGGCATGATCTGTGATATCATCGTCATGTGGGGGATCAGCGTGCCCTTGGGGTTCCTCTGTGCATTTGTATGGAATCTTCCGCCGATGGCAGTGTATTTTATCCTCTGTCTGGATGAATTCTGGAAGATTCCGGCGGTGTATGTCCATTATAAGAAGTTCGGCTGGCTGAAAGATATTACCAGGGAATATGAGTAGCGGCGATATTAGGATAGTACTTTTATTCAATTTTTGAGAGTTTAATTGTATGATAGGCATATCAGATATGGAAGTCTGGTATGCCTGTTTTATTGCGGTTTTTTAAAGAATATTTGCCGGATGAGGTATAAGAGTATCCCTTGATAAACAGAAAAGTATAAAAAACTAAATATATTTTATTATTTTTTCATGCAAATCCTATAGTTTTTGGGGATGAAAAATATTTTTTTGTGTGCAACAATTATATCACATTCATAAAAATTAGGAGAATTGTGAACGTGCCATTGTGGAATGTCTACAATCTCTCCCATCTAAGAAAGGAGATTTATAGTGAGGAAAGCGTTGAGAAACAGATGGAAACGAGCCTGTTCTATGATTCTTGCGGCGGTAATGGTTTTTACTATGCTTCCGGCAGATATACAGGCTGCTACATCATCATCAGCCAATGATGATGGAACTTTCAATAATCCGGTTGTTTATGCGGACGTACCGGATATTGATATTATACGTGTGGGCAATGCGTATTATATGGTCAGCACGACCATGCATTTATCCCCCGGATGCCCAATCATGAAATCTACGGATCTCGTGAACTGGGAGATCGTGAACTACGTGTACGATATTTTAGGGGATACAGATGCCATGAATTTGAGAAATGGCGAGAGTATGTACGGCAACGGCCAGTGGGCTGCCAGCCTGAAATACAATAAGGGAACTTACTATGTAGCATTTAACAGCAACACAACAGAAACGGCTTATATCTATAGTACGAAGGATATTGAGAAGGGTTCCTGGACGAAGACAACTTTAAATGGATTTTTCCATGATATGTCCTTATTCTTTGACGACAATGGAAAAGCATATATCCTTTATGGCGGCGGGGCTATCAAATGTGCGGAGTTATCTGATGATCTAAAGACAGTAAAGAAAGATACGGAAGTCACACTGTTTGATGTCACAAAAGATACGGGTGAGACGCATTTTACAGAAGGCCTGTTGTGCGAGGGAACACATATCATGAAGAAGGACGGATATTACTATGTGTTCAATATTGGCTGGCCGTCAGGCCATGGGCGTCTGGAAATGTGCCATAGAAGTAAGACTTTCCCCAGCACACAATGGGAGAGTAAGATTATTCTTGAGGCAAATTTCAACAATAATGGCGTGAGCGCCGGCGTAGCGCAGGGAGCTGTCATTGATACCCCGGATGGTAAATGGTATGGTTTCCTGTTCCAGGATCACGGAGCAATCGGACGTACTCCGGTTCTCACAGACTGTACCTGGAAAGACGGTTGGCCGATGCTTGGCAAGGGTGGAGATGGCAAGACGGTAGAAGCAACCATGAAACTTCCGGCATCTGGCAGCGACATGAAATCTTTGGTAAAATCTGATGAGTTTTATAATGATGCAGAACACAGGGTTTTCGAGGAACAGGCAGCGAGTGGAAAGGTAAAGACCTACAATACGGCGGCCAATGCAGGCGAGCCTATGGTCGTATCTGCCGGTGATGGAAACGTTGATACATCTGTAATTGAACTGGTAACAAATGGTAATCTGGAGACAGGGGAAAAGGATGGATGGATAACTACGCCTGGAGAGAAAGCTTGTAATCTTGAGGTGGTGGATACCGAAAAGGCAAGCGGCACATACAGCCTTTACGTTTCTGGACGTCCGGGAACCGGAAGCGGGGCATGCCAGAATTTGAGCGGTAAGATGGAAGTTGGTAAGCAATATACCATTTCCGGCCAACTCAAATATACGGAAGGTCCGGAAACCAAGAATTTCCTTGTTACCGTTCAACATGGCGAAAATTATGAATATCGTCAGAATGCGGTGACAATTAACGCGAAAAAGGGAGAATGGGTAAAGTTTAAAGGCACTTGGACTGCAAAAGATAAGAGTGAGAAATTGGCGTTTGATCCCAATAATGTACATATCTTTGTGGAGACGGACTGGACGGCAGAGCAGGATCCGAATAATGATTTAATGAATTATTACCTGGATGATTTTTCAGTAACGATTCCCAATGATAATCTGGCGGGAGACAGTTCATTCCAGAATGGTTTAGGGCCATGGGTACCGTTTGAAGACCATGCCAAAGTTGAACTCGTACAGCCTGGATTTGGCGGAGCAGATGATAAATGCCTGAAAGTCAGCGAACGTACCGAGAACTGGCATGGACCGGCGATTGTGTTTGGCGAAAAGATGAAACCTGGCAGTACTTATATCTTGAAAGCGCGTGTTAAATATGATGCGGCGTCGCCGGCGCAGCAAACAATCACCTTTACCATGAAGGGGACGAAAGGTGAACTGGCCGATCCAAGCTACAGCAGCATGGCGGCTGTGACAGCCAAGACCGGGGAGTGGACAGAAGTTACCGGTAGATGGACAATGCCAGAGGATGCAACCAATACCTATCCATGGACGCTGTATGTTAATACAGATGAGAAAAGTGCACCCTTTATAGATTTCTATTTGGATGATGTGTCTATTGAAGAAGAAGTCAGGAGTAATGAGCCGGCAGAAGCTGGCGAGCATGATTACAACGGCTCTAACCTGGATCTCGTATGGCAGTGGAACCATAACCCGAACAACAACAACTGGTCTTTGACCGAGCGTGACGGATGGCTGAGATTAAAAACTGGAAGTAAAGCTACCAGCCTGCTTAATGCAAGGAATACCTTGACACAGAGGACATTTGGACCGGTATGTTCCGGCACAATCCGTATGGATATCAGCAACATGAAAGCCGGGGATGCAGCAGGGCTTGGTTCACTCTCTTACAATTACGGCTATATTGCGGTGAAGAAGGAAGCAGACAAGGCAAAACTTGTAATGGTGGACGCTTCCGGCAACAGCGCGGCCAAGGAGGATAAACCTGTAATCAAAGAGAGCGTTGACTGCACGGGAAATATTGTATACCTCAAAGAAGATTTTAATTATGCAGGAAATGCGGATGGTACGGAGAAAGATACCGTAACTTTCTATTACAGCTTTGACGGAAAGACCTGGAATAAGCTCGGCAGCGCTATGAGAATGAGTTATGAATTAACGCATTTCATGGGCAGCAAGTTTGCAATCTTTAATTATGCAACAGACAAATCCGGCGGTTATGTGGATGTAGACTACTTTAGAGTATCAGACCAGATTACCGGAACAAATCAGCCAGCTAATGCGCTGAATGCAACTATGACGGCAACGCAAGAAGTAAGCGGCGTTATGGGCGGTGAGTGTGAAGTGAAGCTGAATCTTGATGAATTAAAAGCAGGAAACCACACCAGTATGGAGGCATCCATTTCTATACCAAGTATTATGAGTGTGGACAGTGTAGTATTTAACAGCGCGGCAATCAAAGGACGTGCTATTTACGAAAAGAAGGGCAGCAGACTTTTCCTTAAAGTGAAAGGAGATAATGTTTCCTTTGCAGCGGCAGATAAATTGTTTGCAACGATTAAGCTGAAAGTCAATGGTTACGTGGGAAAAGATCAAACGCAGGAGATTAAGGCAGATTATATTAAGGTGGACGGTGGAACATCTGAGTATGATGTGACGGGATGTGCAGCTCCCGTACTGCTGAAACATGTAGATACTAAGGCGATAGCGAAAAAGATTGGCTATGGCAACCCGATTTTTACTCAGGCATTCGGCGCAGATCCTTATGCGATGGAATATGACGGAAGAGTATATGTATATATGACTGCGGATGATTATGAGTATGACAAGGATGGAAATTTGCTTGACAACAGTTTCAGTAAGATTAATACGTTGAGAGTTGTTTCCTCCGCAGACTTGATGAACTGGACAGACCACGGTGAGATTGCGGTGGCAGGTCCAAACGGTGCGGCTAAGTGGGCAACGAATTCCTGGGCTCCAGCGATTGCACATAAGAAGATTGATGGCGAGGAGAAATTTTTCCTTTACTTTGCAAACGGTGGTTCCGGTATCGGTGTATTGGTTGGCGACAGCCCGTTAGGACCGTGGACAGATCCCAATGGTAAGGCATTGCTGAATTACGGTTATCCAGAGTGCCAGGGTGTAGTATGGTGCTTCGATCCGGCGGTGCTGGTAGATGATGACGGAACAGGTTATATTTATTTTGGCGGCGGTGTTCCGGAGGGACAGAACCTGAATCCAAAGACGGCAAGAGTTGCCCAGCTGACGGACGATATGGTTCAGATTAAAGATCGTAAGTCATATGAGATTGATGCGCCCTGTATGTTTGAGGACAGCGGTATCTTCAAGTACAACGGCAAATATTATTACTCTTACTGTTCCAACTTTACGCCGGCAAATAAAGATGGATATCCGGGAACAGGAACCATTTGCTATATGGTGAGCGACAATCCGATGGGACCGTTTACTTATGCAGGAGAGATATTTAGTAATCCAAGCGTATGGTTTGGTACGCCGGGTAATAACCATCATGCGACATTCGTGTTCGAGGGAGAGAGTTATTTCATATATCATGCACAGACAGTAGCTAAGGAAGAAGGCAAGATGAAAGGTTACCGCTCTACGCACATTGACAAGATTGAGATGCGCGCTAACGGTACGATTAAGGATATCAAGGGAACGTATGAGGGAATTCCTCAGACCCATACAATGAATCCTTATGAGAGAATCGACGCTGAGACGATTGCATGGAATGCAGGTATCAAAGTAGCACCTTGTAAAGAGCCGGGTAAATTGTACAAAGATTACAACACGGCATTGACAGATCTTCAGGACAAAGACTGGACTGCTGTTTCACAGCTGGAGTTTGGAGACGAAGGAGCTGTAGGCATCAAAGTCAACGCAGCCTCCGCTAAGGGCGGAAAGATTGAAGTTCGTCTGGACAGTCCGGAAGGAACGCTGGCTGGCACAGTGAATGTTCCGGCAACCGGCGGTGAGGATAAGTATCAGCTGATAGACTGCGAGCTGGATAACATCACTGGTACGAAGAACGTGTTCCTGGTATTCCGCGGCTCTACGACAGAAAACATTATGAATGTCGATTATTATGAGTTTGTGGAAATGCCTGTAAAGGATAAGCTGGCATCAAAGATCAGCAAGGCAGAGCAGCTTCTGGCAGGGCTTACTGGTGCAGAAAAGGCAGATCTGCAAGCGGCAATCAATGCGGCAAAGGCAGTGTTGAATAAAGCAGGTGCAACAGAAGCAGAGTTGGAGAAAGCGTTTGCAGCTTTGCATACAGCAGTAGACTATGTACAGAAACCAGTGGATGAAAAATTGAATGTGAAGATTGCTGAGGCAGAGAAGCTTCTTGCTAAACTTTCCGGTACAGCTAAGACTAAGCTGCAAGCGGCAATTGATGAAGCGAAGAAAGCAATGAATGATCCTAAGGCAGATCAATTTGTCCTGGAGGATGCTTTGGCAAAACTTAGCCAGTCTATAAAGGATGCCGAGGGAAGCACAAGCGTAACGCCTAAGCCTCAGCCTCCTAAGGTAAATGAGACTTTCAGCGCCTCAAACGGGCTCAAATATAAGATTACTGCTTATAGCAGCAAGGCGAAAAATGTTACGGTAACAGGAATCAGCAAGAAAGTTACTGGCATCACAGTACCAGATACTGTAAAATATAAGAATGTGTCCTTTAAAGTAACAGCTATTGGCAGCAGCGCATTTACGAAGCAAAGCACGTTAAAGAGCGCAACGATTGGAAAGTATGTTACTAGCATTGGCGCTAAAGCGTTCTACAACGACAAGAAGCTGGCAAAAGTGACCTTCAAGGGAACAGCAGTGAAGAAGATTGGCAAGGATGCCTTTAAGGGTATCAAGAAGGGTGCATCCTTCGTTATGAAAAAGACATTTACCTCCAAGAGCGTGAAGTATAAGATTACTAAGTGTACCACATCTGCAAAAGAGGTAATGGTTACTGGAACGACCAAGAAGAATATCACATCTCTGAATATACCGGCAACGGTGAAATATAATGGTATGTCATTCAAGGTGGTATCCATCGGCAAGAATGCGTTTAAGAATAAGAAGAAATTAAAGAGCGTGACTATTGGCAAGAATGTAAAGACAATTGGCGCAAGCGCATTCTTAGGCGATAAGAAGCTGGCGAAAGTAAAATTCAGCGGAACGGCTGTAAAGACCATTAGCAAAAACGCTTTCAAGGGCATTAAAAAGAATGCAACATTTAGTATCAAGAAATCTAAAAGAGCGAATTTGAAGAAGCTTTTGAAGAAGGCAAAGACTAAAAATTTTAAAGTGAAATAATCTCTACGGAAATATCTGAGAGAGAGGACCTTGTAAGAAGCTTATAAGAAATGAGAAAGTAATATGAAAGCGCTCATCTTTGCGCCGGAAGGCGCAGGGATGGCTGCGTTGCGAGGCTGTCTCCAAAGCCGTAGCTCTCCAAAGCACATACCGGAAAAAAAGCATCCCTTCCATTCATAAAATCTCCGGTATGGCTTCTGGAGTGCTAGGGTTTTGGAGACAGCCTTTTTCATGGGGATGTCGCACTAATATAGCTTATAATTTATGTTAGTGCGACAGCTCCATAAAAACAAATAGCGCATTCCTATTGAGAAAAAAAGGCTGTTGTTTTTGTGGGAAATCTATTACAATTAGTAAGAAAGGAGGAAGGTATGGAGAGAAAAGTATTTGCAAAATTAGACGACATTAAGCTTGGCGGCAAGTTTCTTATACTTTTTTTCGTATGTGTAGTGATTCCCATGATCACAACAAATGGATATATTATCTGGAGTTTGAAGGCCGGCATAGACAAGGAGCAGAACCAGAGGATTGAGAACATGGCACAGCGCTTGGAATTTGAACTTGAAGGGGAGGTTGCCAAACAGATTTCCATTGCGGATTATCTTGACCGCAACGTAAATTTGCAGGAATTCCTGGAGACGAAATATGAAGATGCCTCAGCTTATTACGAAGCGTATGTGGAATTGATGGAGAACCAGGTAATTCAATATTATTATACGGCGCAGTCTACGTATAGCATCGTAATTTGTACCGATAACGAGACAATCACGAACGGCACTTATTTTGTGCGCAGGGAGAGTGTGGAAAACAGCAGTTGGTATCGTGAGTTTGTAAACAGCGGCAGGAATATTTTTCTATACAGTTATTTTGAGGATGGGAAGGAATCGTCCGGGTATATTGAGAGAGGAAGGCGTATTGTCCTCATTCAGAAACTGCCTCATTGTGGCAAAGATAACCTGATTATGTTGGAAATGGATTATAATTCCCTGTTGGAAAGTATGGAGATGGTCTGCGAGGGGGTAGACGGTTATCTGTGCATAGAAGATAAGATTCTTTTGAGCACACGAGACAAGAATAGCAAATATAAAGAGTTTTGGAATTTGTCGGAGCTTTGGGACAAGGGATGTTCTCTTGAGAAGAGTATGGAACTGTATGGGCAGCAGATAAATATGTTCCTGACGGCAGAACGTCTGGGGGTATTTAGCATGATAAAAAGGCAGACGACCTCCATCTTTTTACTTTATCTGGCAAATTTAATTCTGCCAAGCTTGTTTGTGTATATTTTGTACCGTTCCCTGCACGATAGGATAGAGCTGACGCAGGAATACCTGGAGCGTATGGAGAAGGGCGTTTATGAAGTCATTCCATTTGAAAAGGGAAAGGATGAAATTAGCGGAATGATACATCGCTATAATTTGATGGCTCTGCGTATTAAGGAACTGGTAGAGGTAGTCTTTAAAAATAAAGAGCGGGAACAAGGGTTGGAGATTGCCAAGAGGGAGGCTGAGTTGAAAGCTTTGCAGAGCCAGCTGAATCCTCATTTTGTTTTCAACGCTTTAGAGAGCATACGCATGCACAGCATACTGAAACAGGAGACGGAGACGGCGCGTATATTGGAGAGTTTTGCCATTCTTATGCGCAAGAATATTCAGTGGAATAAGGATTTTGTAACAATTGAGGATGAATGTGACAATGTAAGGCGATACCTGGAGATTCAAAAGTATCGTTTTGGCGACAGGCTGGAATTTTACCTCCATTTGCAGGAAGAATGCAAACAGCGCCTGATTCCTAAGTTTGTTATTATTACATTTGTGGAGAATGCCTGCGTTCATGGGATTGAAAAGAGCGTAGAGGGAGGTTCCGTCACGGTAGTGGTATCAGAGGATGAAAAGGATCTCTATATTGAAATTATGGATGAGGGCAGCGGTATGGAACAGGAGGAACTCAATGATTTGAGCAGTCTGGTTGAGCAGGCGGATATTGAATATATTCAAAAAGCAGAGAAGAGCATTGGCATTGTCAACACGGTAGTGCGGATGCATCAATATTATGGGGAACAGGTACAGATTGACATTAACAGTACGGCACAGGAAGGAACAGAGGTCTGTATACGGTTTCCGAAAAATTATGGGGAGGATGACTTTGAGAAGGCAGGTGGGCGTGGATGATAAAAGTATTGCTGGTAGATGATGAGCAGTTTATACGCCAGGGGATGAGGCATCTCGTGAATTGGGAGAAATATGGGTGCCAAATTGTGGCTGAGGCAGAAAACGGTATGGATGCCATACGTATTTTAGAGGAGTCAGACATTGATTTGGCATTTGTAGATATTAGAATGCCGGGAATGACTGGAATGGAATTAATTTCGTACGCCCGGCGCAATTTGTATCAGCAGATCCGATTTGTAATCCTTACAGGTTATGCTGAGTTTCAGTATGCCAGGAGGGCGTTGCAGATGGATGTGGTGGATTATATGCTGAAGCCTGTGCAGGAGGAAGAATTGATTGCCGTATTAAATAAGGTGAATCAAGATTACTGTCATCAGCAGCAGGAACAGCGGGAAAATTACGATTTTCATGTAGCATGTGTATTGACGGGCAAGTATTCTGAGAAAAATTTGAGGCAGATCAGGAGATATATTTCAGAAGAAGGTCTTGAGCGGTATGTGAGCTTTGAATTTGACAAGAATCACAAAGAATTTGCCGCGCTTGGCAGAAGTGGGCGGATAGAACAGCAAAAAGGGCTAGTTCAGTACTTAAAGGGGCTGGTGGGAGATTTCGCGTATCATGTTGTGCCTATGATAGAAACAGAGGAAGAATCTTTTGGAGCCGGGATGATATTGGCGCGGGCGTTGTATGAAGAAGAGTATGACAGTGAAGAAGAGTATCTCGAGCACTTGCAGAAGCGTGTGGCCCAGCATTTTTCCTGCCCAATTCAAGTATACGCCGGGCAGAAAGCAGAGTCTTTTGAGCAGATGCCGCAGTCCTTTTTCTCTATCCGTGTGGCGCGCTGTCTGCACGGGCTTGCCCAGGAGGAATCTCAGGTCAGGAACTACGAGGATTTTCGTCACCGCAAGTCTTCCCTGGGTATCAACGAGTCAGATGTGGACAAGCTGTTAGAGGCGGTAAAGAATAATCGTGTCTCGGATATTGAGGCGGTTGCGGAGCAGATTTTTGCGCAGATTCGCAATAGCGATATGAATATGGAGATGGTGAACGCCAGCATATACCATATTTTGTATCGGTTAATGGAGATGGTGCAGGAATTTGATGACGAGACGAACCAGCAGGAAATCTTGGAGTATATTGGCAAAGAGTCTTTCAATAAGATGGTATTGGCGGGGAGTACGGAAGAAATTACAGGTTTTTTCTCTGATTATGCCGGCTATCTGGCGCAGGTGCGCACACAGGAATCGCGCAGAATTTTGGACAGGGTAGACGCCTATGTGCGGCAAAATTATATGCAGAAGATGAGTCTGAAATCTTTGGGAGAATTGTTTTATGTGAACAATGTCTATCTAGGACAGCTCTATAAGAAGAAGTATGGGATTGCTTTCAGGGACTATCTGAACAATCTGCGTATGGAGAAAGCGCGGGAGCTTTTAGTAAATACAAATATGAGGATATATGCCATCGCAGAGGAGGTTGGATTTGGCAAGGCGGAATATTTTATCAATAAATTTGTACAGATGTACAATATGACGCCGAACCAATATCGCATTCGCAACCGCCGGGCAGAAAGCGAGGGAATAGATGAAGAATAAGAGATTTTGGCAGACAGGAGCTCTTGTTTTGGCAGCGGTTCTCTTGGGATGCGCATGTTTGTTTTTTCCTTCAGGAAGGAGACAGGAAGTGAAGCGGTTTACTGCCTTTATGGCAGTGCCGGGAGAGAATCATGTTGAAGATACGCGTATCAAGGAAGAAATTTCCCGGTGTACGGGAGCGAGCGCACAGGTAGAGTTTTTGGGAGGGCAGACGCCGCAGGAGAAAATTGAAGCGATGATTCAGACTGGAAATTATCCTGATTTTATCAATGGAGCAGATGCTTCCAGTTTGTTGATTGAGGCCGGCGCTCTGATTCCGCTTGAGGATTATCTTGAGGATTATCCAGCCTTGTACCATTACCTGACACCCAGACAGTGGGAGTCTCTGCGCAAGGAGGATGGGCATATATATTATATTCCGCCGTTTGGTGTATTCCAGGGACATAATACGCAGACCATGTTATCCGGGGAATCGTTTTGGATTCAGAAGAGGGTGCTGGAATGGGCAGGATTTCCGGAGGTGAAGACATTAGATGAATATTTTGCGCTGATTACTTCTTATTTGCAGGAAAATCCGCAGTCAGATGGCAAACCAAATATTGGTTTCGAGATTTTGTGTGATGACTGGAGATATTTCTGTCTGGAAAATCCGGCAATGTTCCTTGCCGGCTATCCAAATGAAGGCTGCGCTATCGTAGATCCAGAGACACAGGAGGCGGCAGTGTATGATACAATCCCAGAGGCCAAGCAATATTATAAGAAGCTGTGCCAAATGTATAGTCAGGGGGTAATAGATCCTGAAACATTCACGCTTTCCTACAGCCAGTATATTGATAAGATTTCAGCGGGCAATGTGCTGGGGTTTGTCGATCAGTATTGGCAGATTATGGACGCCCAGAGCACGCTCTATGCTTATGGCCGGGAGGATAGGACCTATGTGCCGCTTGCCATTACGGCAAATGAGGAGATTGAAGGAAAGTATAACTGTTCGGAGACGAACTTAAATATTGGAGCGGGGCTGGGGATTTCCGTGGACTGTGAGGATGTGGAAGGCGCTTTGCAGTTTCTAAATGATCTACTCACGCCGGAGATTATGATACTTCGTTACTGGGGGGTGAAAGGCGTTGACTATGAAGTTGATGACGCGGGACTGTATTATCGCACAGAGGAACAGAGGCAGAACTGGGCGAATGGAGATTACCTGAAGGCAAACTGTTGTGATTACACATATTTCCCAGCGTATGAAGGGATGCTTGCAGATGGGATTAATGCCTCGCGTCCAGCGGAACAGCCCGGGGAATACTATGAGAAGTTATCAGCCTATGATAAGAAAGTCTTGGATGCTTATGGATTTCAGACTTGGAAGGAGTTTTTAGGCGAGGAGTTGGAAGGCAGCGCCTGGTTCCCCTTGTATTCCTGCGTAGCCGACTGGCCGGAGGACAGCGATTATGGACAGGCGAAAGCGGAGATGGAGCGTATCAAACGATTGTGGCTTCCCAAAGTTATCATGTCTTCTGAGGAGGAATTTGAGGAAAGTTGGACAGATTATATGCAGGACTATGCAGATAATGTGGATGTGGAGGCGTATATAAAACAACTGAACCTGGAAATCAAAAAGAGGGTGGAGGCCGCTCAGGAGGAAGAATAATATAATTTAGAAAATTTTATGTGGCCGGCATTCTTACCTTTGTGTAATTAGAGTTGGTACAGTTTTGTTAGTTATTTTACGATAACGCGCATGCGGGTTTTGACCCCGTCTTCGGCAGCGTAGATGTATGCTTTCCCGACATCGTTTGCAGTTACCACGCCATGTTCATTTACCGTTGCAATACAGGTATTGGAGCTGGAGAAAACAGGTTTATTGCCAGAAGATACCGATACCTTGACGGTTTTCTTTCTGCCGACGGCAAGTATGAGTTCATCATGCTCGAACTTGACCGTCGGCTTCTTTACGGTAATTTCGCAACTTTTGCTTACCCCGTCTATTGTTACAGTAATTGTGGCGCTGCCATTTTTGATGGCGGTTACGGTGCCATATTCGTCGACAGTGGCAATACTTTTCTTGTTGCTTTTCCATTTGGGGGCGCTTCTTGATGTGGATTTGACGGACAGTCGGATTTGCTGTCTGCGGTAGAGAGAAAGAGAACGTTTACTGAGTGTGATTGTGGGTTTTCGCACGTTTACGCGGCAGGTTGCCGTTGTCTGATCGGCCTTGGCGGTAATTATGGCAGTGCCGGGTTTTTTGGCTGTAATATAGCCTTTTTCATCGACTGTGGCAATGCTTCTTTTGTCCGAGCGGTAGGTGACGGGATGGCCGTTAGATGTTTTAGATGTCAGCCTGGCAGTATAACCGTTTTCCAAAGAAATGTTTTTGTCACTTAATTGAATAGTGGTCTTTGTCACTTTTACGGTGCAGACAGCTTCGCCGTTTTTAATCTTGACAGTGATTTTCGCTGTTCCAGCTTTCTTCGCTGTAATCTTCCCATAAGTGTTTACGGAGGCAATTTTACTGTTGCTGGAAGTAAAAGTTGGTTTTCTTCCATTGGATGTAACTGCCAGAAGGTAGAATTCGTCGCCGATATTTACTGTCTTGGAATAAGCGTTTAGGAATACAAATCCGATATTAGGCGCTGCATCCGCCTCGATTGGCTGGTTCATGAAAAGGAGCAGCGTAACTGCCAAGATGATTACAGAAAATGCTGTGTGTAAGAGATGATTCTTATTTTTCATATAATGCCCCCCTTTGCGGGGTAAGAATGCCGACATAAATCACAAACAAGTTGTGATTTGTTTAATATAGCATGTGATGGGAAATTTGTAAAGAGATAATTTTAAATATTTTCCCGAATGCGGATGTCGGTGTCAACATACAGGAATTCTTCCTCCGGCATAATCCCTTCCAAAAGGTAACGCGAGAGCAGTTCTAATGGGCGAAATCCTTGTAAAAAGGGTTGCTGGCAGATCGTTGCAGTAACGATTCCCTGTCGAATTAATTCGGCAGTGGTAGCTACATTGTCAAAAGTAAATATTTTTATTTTCTCAGAGAGATTGAGAGACAGAACGGCGCGGCAGCCACCATAGACCCCGCCTGCCATGAAGTATAATGCGTTAATTTCAGGATGATTTGTGAGCAGCGTTCTTACTTTGCGGTAGCTTTCCTCGTCGTCATCATAATTTTCCACGATATCTTCTATAATTGTAATATAGGGAAAATATTTGCCAATAGTTTTGCGAAAGCCGGCAATCCTGTCTGTGTGGCAAAGCACATGGGAAGAGCCGATAATAATGCCCACGATCACGTCTCCGAAAGTCATGCGTCCCAAAAGGCCGGCGGCAGTCTGACCGGAAAGGAAATAATTGCTTCCTACATAGGAGAGCCGTTTGGAGGCAATATCTGTGTTAGTAGTGATTACTGGGATGCTATTATCGCAGAGACGATTGATTTCGGCTGCAATGGAGGGCGCGTTGAATGGAGAGATAACAAGTCCATGGATGCCTTCATGCTCTAACTCCCAGATGGCGTTTTTCTGACAGTTCTCATCGAAAGAAACCTGGCGTACCAGAACCTGACAATTGTAGCCGGAAAGTTCTTCTGCTTTGGCGTAGACTCCCTTTAATACTTCCTGGAAAAAGGGGTTCGTATCTTGAAACAGGATGACGCCCAGCTTTAAGTTTTTCTTTTGGGCAGCAAGCATCAACCCTGCTTTGTTGGGCTGATAATTAAGTTTTTCTGCAATTTTTAATATTCGTGCAGCTGTGTCTGGATTCACAGAACCCCGGTGGTTTAATACTCTGTCCACGGTGCCT
>Ga0137308_100119_pt1 | contig 140809 bp, 123 predicted proteins | sample Inofrocosms_June_FD_97181 | JGI IMG/M metagenome (GOLD analysis project Ga0137308, IMG submission 97181) | Mouse cecal microbial communities from Vienna, Austria - N-Acetylneuraminic and N-Acetylglucosamine D2O microcosms_June | ecosystem: Host-associated > Mammals > Digestive system > Large... | reverse complement strand
TTCCAGGTGTTATCCCCCTGTGTAAGGCAGGTTACCCACGCGTTACTCACCCGTCCGCCACTCGAATGCCACATGATTTGACCGAAATCGCATCAGCGTGGCATTCCCGTTCGACTTGCATGTGTTAAGCACGCCGCCAGCGTTCATCCTGAGCCAGGATCAAACTCTCTAATAATTATTCTGATCCGGATTCAAAACAAGCACTTGGCTCGGAGCAAATCCCTTCAGGATCAGCTCCGTTTGTACCCTTAAATACTGTTTGTTAGTTTGTATCGTCCGATACTTTTCTGAAAATTTTCTCTTGGAATCTTTTCAGGGTTGCATCACTGTTTATTTGTCAAGGTGCTGTGAGGCAGATCTCTTCGCGACCGTCCTCTGAAAGAATGCTTTGCATCCTTTTCCTATGTGTCATCCTGCTTTTTAGTATTTCCTGCAGGCGACTTTCATATAATAGCAGATGAATAATTGGATGTCAACAGCTTTTTTTAATTTCTTACAAATTTCTTTTTTTTCTGACAGATAAGCGGATATTCTGCCTTTCCCGCTGCCCTGTGCGTCTATTGAAGATGAAGTGTTCCATCCTGCTCGCCGCCCCGGAGTATAAAATCTATCGTATTGGGATTGGTTCCCTGCGGCACCTCCACGATACTCACCATATCCACAGATGAGCCTGCCGGTATCACACTGTCATAAGTCTGCATATCGTTCACCAGCATCGTAGCCAGCGCTCCCTTGCTGGCCTCACCATTCACCGATACCCGGAATGTCGCCCGATAGCTCATCATATTTAAAGCCTGGTCTTCTGCTGTCAGATTCTGGGCGTTAAACTTTAATACCAAAAGCTGCATACCGTTTGACGCATCCATCGAGAAAAACGGAGTTTCATCCTCCGACTGCGGCGGATAGGAATCCGCCATCTCCCATCCCGTGTAACTTATCATGATATTGGGAATACCGTAATACTCTTCCACCGAGGATATGGTCGGCTGTGATTCCTCCTCATCCTGACTCACATCCACCACTTCAGCGGCCTCGTCAAATTCAGGCTCTTCCGGTATTTCCTCTTCCGGCAGCTCAGACTCTGGTTCCTCCGTCTCCTCCTCGGTTTCATACCCCGCTGTGTCTACCAGTTTTCTTCCGTGCCCCTTATCATATTTTAACAGCACGCCCACCGCGTATTCCGATATTAATTCAGTCTCAGTCTGTGTCAGATCAGGCACTGTAGCACATCCCGTCATCATAAGAGCCGCTGCCACACTGCACAAAAGAACATTCGCCTTTTTCACGTCCGCATCTCCCTGTTGTAAATTTAGTTTACAAAAAAACCGCAAATTCACGCTCCACACACTTTGCGTTATTATATTATAACCCACATTTTTTATTCTTACAAGTCAAAACCTGGCAATACGATCGGTTCGGCTGCATCATTCGCAAATTTGCCGTTACGCCATGTCCAGTTGAAACCAAAATTCCACACCGTTGTCATAATTGATCACGCCGTACTCCCGGTTCATGGATTCCATAATTGCCTTTACGATGGAAAGCCCTATCCCGCTTCCTCCATATTCTCTCGTTCTGGACTTGTCTACTTTATAAAACTTATCCCACAAATGCCCAACACTTTCCTGTGGAATCGGATTTCCCGTGTTAAATACCGAAACGCGCACCCGGCTGTCAATCCTTCGGATTTTTACGTCTATGATTTTCTCATCCCCCGCGTAATTGATGGCGTTGGTGAAATAATTCATAAACACCTCCTCCACCCGGAACTCATCCCCCCAGACATAAACAGGCTCATAGTCATCCATGCGGACGGATATTTCCTTTTGACGGATTAAAATATCTGCAGATGCAATATAATTTTTTACCAGAGCCGTCACGTCAAAGCGTTCCATATTGACAATCTCGTTGCCTGCTTCCAGTTGATTGAGGGTAAGGAGTTTTTTTACCAGAGCATTCATTTTGGACGCCTCATCCACAATCACATCACAGTAAAACGCCCTGCTCTCGGGATCCTCGCTGATCCCTTCCTTCAATCCTTCTGCATATCCCTGAATGAGTGCGATCGGCGTCTTAAGCTCGTGGGAAACGTTTGACAAAAATTCCCTTCTTTTCTCGTCCACCTGATCCTTTCTCTCTATATCCTTCAAAAGTTCATTGTTGGCCGTTCGCAGCTCGGAGATCGTCTCCTCAAGAGCCTCTGACAGTTCGTTGATATTATTGCCAAGAATGGCTATCTCTGTCTTATCATTTCCCGTATACTTCGCCTCAAAATCCAGCTCCTTCATCCGCTCAGAAATCTTCGCCAGCTCCAGAATCGGCTTCGTGACACGGTTTGATAGCCAGATTACCAGAAGAACACTGACCAAAACAGCCACCGAACCGACATAGGCCAGAAAATGATTGGAAATGGACACGCTCTCTCTGATTCCTTCCAATGCACTGCGCAGCATAAAGAGGTAACCGTTATCCAATATGCCCCACATCTCGATATATTCCGTCTGTGTCTTAAGATCTCTGACTACCTGCATTTTATAATTAGCCGTATTCAAAAGAAGACCTTCCTCATCCACACCGAGAAAAATATGATCAAAAAGCTGCTTAAGCACATTGCGGGGGTCATTCATGGAATATTTGATCGCTTCCGATTCCCCGTCTGCTACCAATACCTGGATATTATACTTCTCACAGATTTTTTTCAACTCAATATCGTATTCCTCGCTGATGATATCGCCCGCGTTTGACGCTTCGTTGATGCTGTAATAAGCGCTCACCAGCGCATTCTGCTTCTTATCGAGATAATAAGTTCCTAACAGGGTCGAATTCAGGATCAGGCACATAAGAATCGTGCCGGTTATCAGCGTTATGAAAATAAAAGCAAACTGCCTTTTCATCGAATATTTCATAATGGCATCCTTTCTCAAAAAGGAAGTAGGATTGGTAACCACGTTAACATTCCCACACACGTTTGTCAATAGTGTCCCGCCTTGACTTTCCGGGTGCTTATGATAAAATTATGGCAAGTAATATTGCGGGAAACCGGTCGTCTTTACCTTTCCCCGGGGAGGGATTTTGAATGAAAACAAAACACCGTTATATCTGGGCTAACATAAAACTGGTCTGCACCATCGTTCCCATTGTTCTGGTAATGATTATTTTCTATTTTATGCTTGTCAGACGGGAAATTTTGATACTCTCGAAGGAAAAACTGACTCTGAAATCTCAATATTATGTAGAAGAAATCAGTTCCTGGGCTGATTCTGTGCTGAGCGAAGCGACCATCTACAAGGATATGATTGAAAAGCTGGGACTGGAAAATGAGGCCACCTACAAACTGATGTCTGCCAGCACCAATGTACATGAAGCCTATCCCTACGGTCTGTATATGGGCGATGACCTCGGCAATTACTTTGATTCATCCGGCTGGATTCCCGATGATGATTTTGTCGTGACAGAACGCGATTGGTATCAAGAAGGTTTATCTCACGATCAGTTTGCCTTCGGCACCCCTTATGTGGATGCGATGACCGGCGGCACCTGTGTAAGCATAAGCAGCCGCCTGAAGACCGGCCCTGCGGTAACGGTTCTGTCCGCAGACGTCTATCTGGATTACGCCTCCCGGCTGGCCGAAGAAAGCGCCTCTGACAAAATCGAACATGCTTTTTTTGTCACAAAAAACAGCCGTCTGATCATTGCTGACTCAGATGCCTCCATGATCGGCACGACGCTGTCCGCCGAGCATGAATCCCTGCTGTATCAAAATATCAGTCGTCTTTTGGATGAGGAAAAGACAGGGCAGAGCGACATCCTTGGCAATGAGAGCGTCTATTTCGTAGACATCAATGTCATTCCGAATACGGACTGGTATTTCATTACCTGCATGAACCGCAATGAAGTATTGAAAGGGTTGTGGCGTATTGAATTTCCCATGCTGCTGACTGCCGTAATCGCCTCCGTCCTCCTCTTCTGCCTGACATCATTGTATTCCAAGGAGATGAGTTCGATCCGTACAAAGGCCAGAATGGATCCGCTGACCAAGCTTCTCAACCGGGAAGGATTCGAAGAGCTCGTCAGGGTATCTTTGGCAGAGCGGCCCGATCAGGGTCTTCTGATGATTATGGACATGGATAACTTCAAGCTGATCAACGACCAGCTCGGGCATCCCGTGGGCGATCAGGTATTGCGGGAATTTTCCGCAGTTCTTGAGAACTATTACAACCGAAACCGAGATATCGTGGGCCGTCTGGGCGGCGATGAATTTGCCGTTTTTGTAGGCCGCGACATCTCCACGAAAGAGACAGAAGGAATGCTGCGCAAATTCCTTTCCATCGTTCACCAGAACTTCGACAGCAAATATCCTGACCAGAAGCTCTCTGTCAGCATCGGCGTCGGGCTCGCCGCAAACAACGACACTTATGAACTGCTTTACCAGAATGCAGACAAAGCACTCTATGAAGCAAAATGGAACGGAAAAGACCGGTTTCAGATAAAATAAATCTGAACCGGTCTTTTTTACTCACTTTTAACTACTCTTCTTTATTCTTCTCTTCCTTAGCAGCTTTCTTTTCTGCCTTTTTCTCCTCTTTTCTGATCCGCCTTTCTTCTCTCCTGTTCAGTCTCTTCTCTTTTCTGGTCCTCTTATCTATAATCAGATAAAAAGTCGGCATCAGTAACAAAATCAACACGGTGGAAGCAATCAGGCCGCCAATGATAATCATGGCCATACCTTCCATCATAACAGAGCCTTCTCCGATCCCGAGAGACATCGGCACCATTGAGAGAATCGTTGTGAGTGTGGTCATCAAAATGGGTCTTAGTCTGAGCTGGCCGCTCTGGATCAGCGCCTCCTCCAACGGCATTTCCTCCCGCAGCCTGTTTGCCGTGTCCACATAGAGGATACCGTTATTTACCACAATACCGACTAACATCAGCACACCCATCAGCGATACCATGCTCAAGGTAGATCCTGCCACATACAGCAGTCCGAAGGAACCGATCAGAGCGAAAGGAATGCTCATCATCACCATCAGCGAAAACCGCGGCGACTCAAACTGCATGGCCATCACAAGAAAAATCAGGAAAATCGCCACAAAAATGGCCGTGATAATTGCCTTAAACTCATCAATCATCATATCATCCATCATGCTGGCCGCCCGGGAGACGCCTCTTGGAAGCACCATCTGCTCCATCGCGGCATCTGCCGCCTCCTGCGCCGTAAATCTGGCTTCCTCCGTGGTGCTGGCCGTCACCGCAACCTGATAGACGCCGTCCACACGAATAAGGGTCACCGGCGAATCCCGGTATTCCACCGCTGCGATCTCCGCCAGGGGAATCTGCGTTCCCCTGGCTGTGTTCAGCGTCATATTCAAAAGGTCATTCATACCCTCATACTCGCCCTCGGGGTACTCCACCCGCACCGTATACTCTTCACCGCTTCTCTTTAGTTTCGCAGCCTCCATACCGCTGAGCGTATTATACATCTCGCCCGCCACCTGTACAGGCGGCAGTCCGGCTGCCATACTCTTCAACGGATCAATGATAATTTTTGCCTGAGTGGACGCTTCCGCCAGGTTCGAGGAAGTCTGGAGGACACCCGGTATCCCCTGCAGCATATCCTGTACCTGTCTGGCCGTCTCCCTCAAGTCATTCAGATCACGTCCTTCCAGATCGATTTCAATGCCGGTTCCCATCATGCTGCTCATGCTTGCGCCGCTGGCGCTGATGCTGATATCCATGTTGGTCAGGCCGTCCAGTTCTCTGGCATACTTCTCGATTACCTGCGCCGTTGACAGCTCACAGTCATCCGGCAGATAGCCGGTAAGCGTCGCCGTATCACCGGATACACTGAAAGAATAGTGATCTACATTCTCATCCTCCTCAGCCAGCTTCTCCAGGAAGCTGGTCTGTTCCTCAATCAGTTCCATCTTTGTGCCGGAGCGGAAACTTGCCGTGATGGAAAAAGCGCCTTCGTCCATGCTGGGCATCAGTTCCGTATGGATCTGGCTCACTAACATAAACGCCGCAAACAGAAGAAACACCGATATCACTACCACGAGTCCCTTCTTAGGCAGGAGTCTGCGCAGGACTCTGTCATATCCGCTGTTGATCTTGCGCAGCAGCTTATTGATTGGCAGATCCTTTTTCTCCACCGGCTGAAATTTTCGGAACAGCAGCGGGATGACGGTCATCGCCATGACAAGCGAAGCCAGCATAGCCATGATAATCGTCATGCCAAGCTGCGAAAACATCTGCCCCGAAAGGCCCTTCATCGTACTCAGCGGCCCGTATACAACCACCGTTGTGATCGTGGAAGCAATGATGGAAGCCGTCACCACCCCTGTTCCTTCAAGCGCTGCACTGTCATATCCTCCCGTCTTATCCTTTAAGCGGAAACAGCTCTCCAGCACCACAATGGAGCTGTCCACCATCATGCCGATCGCAATAACAAGCGCACCCATCGTCACCACGTTGAAGGTAAAGCCCAGCATGTTCATCCCGATCATAGTTGCAAATAGGGAAATCGGCATAGCGCTTCCCACAATAAGACTTGCCCGGATATCCCCGAAAAAGAAAAACAGGACAATCATGGAAAATAATACGCCAAGCGCCAGTGTGCTTCCCACGGAAGAGAGGGACGAGATGATCATATCGCTGGCGTTGTAGATCGTATCAATCACAACCACATCGTTATCCGCCTGCAGCCGATCCAGCATCTGCTTCACTTCTCTGGTCACGTCCACCGTGCCATAGCTTTTCTTTTTCTTGATGGCAATTGTGACATTGTCCTGTCCGTTGTAACGGCTCAAACTGTCGGCCGCCATCTGGCTCTCGCCGACCTGGGCCAGCTCCGACAGGGGAATGACCTGTCCCCTTGCCGTAGTGATGGGAATATTCTGGATCTGTACCACCCCGGAAATATCCGCACTGCTGGATACCGCAATATCCTGTGATCCCTGGTTCACGCTTCCCACAGGCACGGTAAAATCCATAGCGCCTATGGTCTGGGCAATTCCGCTCATGGTCACCCCATACTCCTTCATCGCCTGGGAGTTGAGCAGTACCCGGATATAATTCTCCCGTCCGCCGTACACGGTTACATCCGCCACGCCGGAGATCGTCTCCAGCTCTGTCACCATTGTGTCATTCACATAGCTTAACACATCGCTGTCGCCCACCGCTGTGACCGATACGTCCATTGTCTCCATCTGATCCATAGACATCTCCATCACCATCGGCTCCTGCACATCATCCGGCATGGATGACTTCGCAGCGTCGAGCGCCGTCTTCAAATCCATATAGGCATCATCCAGATCTGTCCCGTAATCATATTGGAACATAACCATAGACATGTTTTCCGCTGACTGCGAGGTATAAGTAGTTACGCCGCTCTGTTCGGAACCTGCTGACTCAACCTCCTTTGTAACCAGTTCCTCCACACTCTCCGGGTCAGCCCCCGGATAAATCGTATAGACTAAGAGCATGGGCATTTCAATATCCGGCGTCAGTTCAAGCTGAAAGCCCGGCACAGACGAAAGGCCGAACACTACCAGCGCCAGGACAATAAGCGCCATAGAAACGGGACGTTTCAAGGCTAATTTCGTCAAACTCATATCGCCGCCTCCTACTCTTCGCCCGTTGTCTGTGTGCCGTTCGTCTCATCTGCCGCCGGTGTCTCTGCGTCGTCTGTCTCGTCCGCCGCCGGTGTCTCTGTTCCGTCTGTCTCGTCCGCCGCCGTCTCTGTGCTGTCCTTCCCGCTATCTGCCGTCATCTGCACGGAGACTTCCGCCCCCTCTCTGAGGTTTGCAGACCAGCTGGTGATCAGCGTATCCTCCGTGGAAAGGCCCGACAGCACCGTAATCAGTTCCATATCAAAAATTCCCGTCTCCACATCCATACGCTTCGCCACACCATTCTGTGCCACATAGACATAAGGCTGGCTGTCATCGTAATACACCGCATCATAAGGAATCAGCAGGGCATCCGTCTGGCTGTAGGTTTCTGCCGTCACCTTTACGCTGCTGCCCGTCAACAGGCTGTCGTCCGGCGTACTCACACAGGACTTAATCATAAACAGTCCGGTGGTCTGATCCACCATACTGCCGATCTCTGTGATTACCGCATCGTAAAGTTTGCCGTTTCTGTCTATCTGGATCTTCTGTCCGATCCGCAGCGTACCACGGATACCCTCACTCACGCCGAAAGTGACTGTCATTGTCTTTTTGTTGGAAATCACAAAAGCCGGTGTCTGGGGGGACGCAAAATCATGCTCCTTCACGTTCACTGCCTCGATCACACCGTCTATAGGCGCCGTCAGCGTGTACATATCAAGCTGATATTCCGCGCTGTCAATCCCTACCTTGGCTCCCGCTGCGCCTACCCTTGCACTGTTAACCTGGGCTGCCGCAGAATCCACACCCAGCGCCGCCGTCCGTTTGCCGATATCCTGTACCTGCTGTGTGTCGATGTTAAGCTGTGCCTCCGTCAGATTTTTTACAGTTTCGGTCTGTGCCTTTGTTTTATAGGTGTCAGTAAGGGAATCCTCCAGCTTTTCCTTTCCGTCATCGATGGATTCGATGCCCGCTTTCGCCTGCTCATAAGCTGCGCTTGTCTGGGAGGCTGCCGCCTGGGCTGCCTGCAGGGCCTCTGCCAGAGGCTTCAACTTTTCCTCGACCTCCTTCAAGGCCGCAGCCGCATCCTCCAGTTCCTGCTTCGCCGCTTCCAGCGCTGCCGGATCCGGCGTGACCCCTGGTGTTTCCAGTGCCGTGACCGCCGCTATCGCAGCCTGATACCGGGCCTGCACAGCTTCATATCCGTAAGCCACAGCCGCAGCATGATAAGCCGCCTGCGCCTGCTTCACATATTCATTCGCCTTACCTCTGGCTTTGTTCAGATCATCTCTCTGATCCTTGGCGTCCTCCCGGTCCTCATCCAGCTTCACGAGCTGCTCGTTGATATCGTCTATCCCATCATTAATTCCGTCAATCTGCATCTGCATCTGGTACATGGTCAGATCCTTCTGTCTCTGGGTCTGTTCATTCTGCACATCCATCTGTGCCACCGTGCTGTCGTACTGCGCCTGGGCGATCTCGTATCCCACCTCTGCCGCCTGCACGCCTGCCGCCGCACTGTTATACTGGGCTTGCGCGCTGGCAAGCTGCAGCTCTGCTGCTTCAGTATCAAGTTTACATAACTCTTGTCCCGCAGTCACTGTGTCTCCCACACTGATGCCTGTACTCAATACTTCCGCAGTCACCATAGGAATCACATACACCGACTCCTCCGGGCTGACCGTTCCGACAAACTCATTTTTCAAAACAAGCGTTCCCGCGACAGGCATCTGCGCCTCCACGGGAATCACCTCGCTCATCGTCTCTTCCTCTGCGCTCTCCGCCGCATCTCCGCATCCAAAAAGCAGTGTGGAAGCACACGCTGCCGCAAGCAGAACCGATACAGCTCCGCGCCCGGACTTTATGTATTGTCTTTTCATTCTGTCTCCTCCAAATTTTATATCCCAATATCCGATTTTTAGAATACAACCATTTATCTGTAAAAGTAAAGTATATTATCCCACATTTAAGACTTTTTTTATCTTTCTTAAAATACAAAAAAGTGTCGGTTCCCACAGCTTCAGGAACCGGCACCTCCTTGATCAGTTTCCACGTTTCTTTAACAGCCACCTTGCCAGCATCCGCTGCAGCTGGTCAACATCCAGCGGCTTTGACATATGTTCATTCATACCGCAGGCTTTTGACTGCTGTATGTCCTCCAAAAAAGCATTCGCCGTCATGGCCACAATGGGCACTTTTCCGGCATCCTCTCTCCCCATAGCGCGGATTGTCGTTGTCGCCTCATATCCGTTCATCACCGGCATCTGCAGATCCATAAGTATCAGATCGTAATATCCCTCTTCGGAAGCAAGCACCATATCTACGGCTTCCTTTCCGTTTTCTGCAGTCTCAATCATAGCTCCTGTCATGGAAAGGATTTCCATGGCGATTTCCCTGTTTAAATCGTTGTCCTCTACCACCAGAATCCGTTTATCAGAATAGTCTGCCTCTCCGATCTGTTCAAGCGTCACTTCCCCTTCCGCCGGCTTTACTACTTCTCTTGGAATAAAATTCCGAAATGCGGTTAACAGTCTGGTCTTGTCAAACGGTTTTCTGATAAACGCATTTACGCCAGCCAGCCGCGCTTCCACTTCTATATCCACCCACTCGTGAGCAGAAACGAAAATAATCGGAATTTCCACGCCTTCCTGTCTGCGTATTGCCTTCGCCGTCTCCATACCGTTCATACCGGGCATATTCACGTCCAACAGAATGGCAAAAACGTCTTCCACTTTCCGACGTTTTTCCTTCATATAGTCTAGCGCTTCTTCTCCGGACTGCACCCATTCACCGCGCATCCCAAGGTTACTTAAAAGAACATTGGTTGTCTCCCCCGCAAAAGGTGAGTCATCCACCACAAGAACCGTTCTTCCCGCAAGGTCTTCTCTGTTCACCACACCCGGCACCTGATACTTTAAAGGCACGGTGATCGTGACAGTCGTCCCGATCCCCAGTTCGCTCTCAATCTGAATATCTCCACCCATCATCTGGATAATATTCCGGCTGATGGTCATGCCAAGGCCGGTACCTTGTATCTTGCTGGTACGCACATCATCTGCCCGTTCAAAGGGATCGTAAATATGCTGCAGAAACTTCTTCGACATGCCGATACCATTATCTTTAAACACAAACTCATAACATCCGACATGCTCCTGCTGAGAGGCCTTTTCCGTAATTTCTATGCTGATTTTCCCGCCCTCTTCGGTGTACTTGATGGAATTGCTTATCACGTTCGCGAAGATCTGCTGCAGCCGTTTCGCATCTCCCCGCACATTGGTATTCTGAACGCCATGAGCGCGAAATACGATCTTCTGCCTCTTATCTCTTGCGGCAGCAGAAAGCATATTAACCATGTTGTCTATAATATTCAGAAGGTTAAATTCCTCCTCGTCCAGCGTCATCGCACCCGACTCAATCCTGCTCATGTCGAGCACCTCATTGATGAGCGAGAGCAGATGCTGGCTGGCCGTTGAAACCTTTGCCAGACATTCCTCCATCCCGTCAGGGTCATGCAGCTTAGTACCCGCGATGGCTGTCATACCGATAATCGCATTCATGGGCGTCCTGATATCATGGGACATCTTGGAGAGGAAATCCGTCTTGGCACAGCTCGCCCTGTCCGCAGCCTCGTAAGCATCCAGGAGTGCTTTCTTCGTCTCCCTGTCCTTTTTTCGGATATCCGTGATATCTTTGGCCGTGTTAAGAGCCAGAATATCGCCGCTTATGCCGTCCTTTGTGAGCAGAATCGTGTGTCTTAAAACCACAGGCTGTTCGTCCGCACCTGAAGTCTCAATTTCCATAATCAGCTCATTTTCTCCCCGCTCATAAGCTTCCAGCAAATGCCTGGTGTTTATAGTCTGTACATAGACTTCCCTGTCTTCCGGAAAAATCCGCTCCTTCCCCCAGCGAAGGAAAAAATCATCCGCGTTGCACGGAGCCTGCATCCCCATCCGGGACAGCACCGGCTCCATCTCCCCTCCTACAATCTCGTAAAACTCTTCCTCAATGAGATTTTTCGTTACATTTACATTAAACACAAAGACCGCCTCGGAGACGATCGCCTGCCTGTACTGTTCCTCAACGCTCAGTGCACGGCGCAGTTTTTCGTTCGACTCCCGAATCTTCGCATTTGCTTCCTCCAGCTCCTTCTTGGCCTGAAACAGTTCTGCGTTTTTCCGCAGCATCTGGTCTGTCATCTCTGTCTCTCTGGCCTTTTCCTCCGTGATATTTTTTACATACCACATCAATCTGGCGTTTTCTTCACTGAAATTTTCCACAGGTACCAGATCGGTCCGCACCCATTTCCACTCACCCTCCACCAGACGCAGATAACTGAAATGAATGGATGAGGCATCCTCCATAAACACTCTTTTTAAATTCTCCGCCGACATAACGTTCAAAAAGCTGACCCGGTCCTTTTCCTCCACATGATTCTGGGCACAGGAAGCAATGGTCATTCTGAAATCACCGTTTAACCGCTCCACCTCCAGCGCTTCACTCTCCACAAACTTCAGATCCACAATGGTATTCTTGTTCAGATTCACCTCACTGATCCTGAAATATGTATCCCGAAGCATCCGAAAAGCCTCGTTGGACAACTGGATATCTCTGCGTTCCTCGTCAATCAGCCTGACTGCGCTGATCCAGATTCTTCTACCATCGCTTGCGACAGACTCCATTCGAATCTCACGCACCCATACCGGCTCGCCTTTTCCGTTTATGATGCGGTACTCCCTGTTCTCCTCCTCTCCCAGAAGAAAAACCTTCGTGAACACATTTCGATCCGGCTCATAGACAGCTTGTAGAAAGCTGCCTCCTGTTTTCTCCATAAACTGCTCGTAGGTCATCCCTATGTTGTTGAGTGCAAAAGCACTGATAAAATAGACGGGAAATCCTTCCTCATAGAATCCGCCGACTACACCGACCGCTACGTTTTTGCCGAGCAGTTCTACGATCCTGTCTTGATTTTCATCCGAAAGACGCTTTTCCTCTGTGGTAAAAAACACTTCCTCCTTATAAAACCACCGCTTGGCCATTTCTACCTCCCGTCATTCCTGCCTTTTTCCGACAAATGACTTGATTTATTCTCCCTCAAATTTATATCCCATGCCCCAGATCGTTTTGATCAGTTCACCTTTTTCTCCCATCTTGCTGCGAAGTTTTTTCACATGCGTATCAATCGTTCTGGCATCTCCGAAATAATCATAATTCCAGACACTGTTTAAAATCTTTTCGCGTGAAAGGGCAATTCCTCTATTTTCCATAAAGTATGCAAGCAGCTCAAATTCTTTGTAACTCAAATCAACCGGCTTTCCTTCCACCATCACACTGTGCGCCTGTTTGTCCAGCCGGATTCCTCCCGCTTCCACAATCATCTCCCCGGCCGCCTGCCCTGTTCTGCGAAGAATCGCCTCCACCCGCGCCACAAGAATTTTCGGACTGAATGGTTTGGAGATGTATTCGTCCACGCCCAGCTCAAAACCCAGAAGTTCATCTCTCTCATCTGATTTGGCCGTAAGCATAATGATGGGCGCCTTGGAGTACGCGCGTATCTCCCTGCACACCTGCCAGCCGTCCATTTTGGGCATCATCACATCCAGAATCACCAGGTCAATGTCATTTATCTCAAAAAACAGGTCGAGCGCCTCTTCTCCGTCCGCTGCCTCCACAACCTCATAATTGTTTTTTACCAGGAAATCCCGAACCAGCTTACGCATACGGCTCTCATCGTCCACCACGAGGATCTTCGACTTCTCCATTTACCGCCATGCCTCTCTTCCTATTACTACTCATTTAACTTCTCAGATTCTAAATTGCGCTGCGCCTCGCGAACGGCCTGCTCACGTCTGGTGAGCTCCTGCTCCCACTCCGAATATTCATTCACCACAGCCTGTCTGTAATTCACAATATTTGGTGTTTCACTGTTCCACGCAATCAGCATCATCGCCGCCACAAGTATCACCAGCACCACATTGATCAGCACGGACGTCACAAAACGTCCCTGGTATTCCGGGTGTCTGTTGGCAACGCTCATCTTGATCGAGCGGCTGTTTGCCGTCTTGTTGCTGAATGTCCCACGCAGCGGCACCGGCTGTACTTTATCCGCCGGCACTCCCCACTTCACCATTTCCTTCTGCATCCTCTGCAGATAGCTCAAACCGATGGGCGTCAGAAACACCTGATTTTCCACCGCACGGTTGTAGACAAGCAGCACATTCTGAGGCTTTCGGTAATCGAGCCTCTGCTCCAGATTCTCCACCTTTTTTATTTCCATTCTGGCCGTCTCCGCATCTGCGATTGTAGCAAAGCGGTAACCGCCGACGACCAGATCATCCTCTCTTTTTTCCATAAACACCCCTCAAAGACATTCGTCAGATTTTGAAGACGCTCATGCTCTGTTCCAGATGCTCCGCCACCTCCTTGAGCTTCGTCGCATTTTCGGAAATGCTGTACACAATGGTCGAAACTTCCGTGACGGAAGCGGATGTCTCCTCCGTACTCGCCGCATTCTCCTCTGCAATGGCCGTCAGATTCTGCACCACATCCACCACATTCACTCTTGCCTCATCAAGTCTTCTCGTCTTATCTGCAATCTGGTTTACGCCGTCAAGGGACTGGGTGATGCCGTTCCTGACCTGTGTGAAGCTTTCATTTGTCCGGCCCACGCTCTCGCTCTGGCTCTCCATGATCTTCTTCACATCCTCCATCGTCTCCACAGACTTCTGGGAATCCTCAATCAGAGAATCTATGATATTCTCAATCTGTCTGGCAGAATCGTTAGACTGCTCCGCCAGCTTCTGAATCTGGCTCGCCACCACTGCAAAACCTCTGCCCTGCTCACCTGCCCTGGCTGCCTCTATGCTGGCATTCAGGGACAGTAGATTGGTTTCCTCCGCAATGGAGGTAATCAGAGAAGTGGCCTGTCTGATCTTCATGGCTGACTCGTTCGTCGTGTTGGTCTGTTCGTAAATCACTTCAATGGCCTCTCTCGCTCTGTCGTTAATCTTCTCAAGATTCTGCAAGGTCTCGAAAGCCTCATCACTGGATTTTCTCATGGCATTGGCATTGTCCGTGAGTTCCTCCACCTGTCTGCTCGTCTCCTCCACCATGCTGCCCATCAGAATTACATTCTCCGTCGCTTTCTGTGTCTCATCCGCCTGGGAGGATGCCCCGTCGGATATTTCCGAAACCGCTTTCTCCACCTGCTCCACCGTGATCGCAGTCTCGGATGCATTGCTGTTTAGCACATCGGATGCCTCGTACAGCATTTCGCTCTGCCCCCGAAGCTTCGTCACCATTTCCACAAGCTGTCTTCGAAGCTCCGCCACGGCCCGGCTCATCTGCCCCGTCTCATCCGCCCGTGCCGTCAGCTTCTCCTGTCCGTCGATCTCAGAGAAATCCATGTGAGCCAGCTGCCCTACCACATCCGTCACCTTGGTGAGCGGCTTCACGATCTGATTCACAAATAAAAAGCCCAAAATACTGGCAATGATAACCATAATAACCGTACAGGCTGTACCCGTAAGCGTAACCCGGTGCACGGTGCCCATCAGCTCATCCTTATCCACGGAGATCACCAGAATACAATGGCCGCGCTCCGTGACATAGTAAGCCGCGTATTTCATGGCGCCATTAAACGAATACTCCACCACATTCGGCTCAGGAACAACGCCTGTAGCGATCTCCGCCGCCACAGCCTTTACCACTTCGTTCTCTACCGGCTGTCCGACTTTCTCCTTGGTCGGATGATAGAGCATAATCCCTTCCGCCGAAACCAGATAAGCATAGCTGGTTTCCACGCCTTTCAGCCCGACTTCACTGAGGGAATCTGCCAGACTATTATAATGGGTCGCCGTATTATATCCCTTCTGCTCAATCTCCGACTGCATTTTTTCCCCGTAGGCCAGCGCCAGATCATAGAGATAACTCTGGTTGATATTCATCAGAGGAATCCGCAGATTCCTGATCAGCACCACAGAAAGACACACCGACAAAATAACCATCGCCAATATCATGGCTCCTACTATTTTTGTCCTCACAGAATGCATGACATTACTCTTTTTGTTCCTTTTTGTAACCCTTTTTTCTTCCTCCATTATACGCCCCTCTTCCCTTCATTTGCATATACCGTATTACTTTTTATTTTACCGCCAAACGGGAACGATGTCCAGTGAATTGTGAAAGAGTCCCACCTGCGTCCGTATATGCACATACAGGGCCCATTGTGTTTTTCACGCAAAAAAGTTCTTAAAACACCACTATCTCTGGCATTTTAAGAACTTTTCCAGTGGACCAGACGGGAGTCGAACCCGTGTCCAAAAGCCCATTCCCTGTCCTTCTACTATCATAGTCACTCGTTGCGGATGACTCCTCATTCCCTCCTCCACAAGGAGAGCGACACCCCCGTGGATTCAGTAGCCTCTGATACGCCCGCAGGTAAGAGGCGTCCCCTGCGTCGTTTCCTACATAGTCGATGCCCGGATCTTAATGTATAGGTGCACTAAGGCGGACAGCTGCCATTAGGCAGCGTATGCCAAATTGTCTTCAGCGTTTGTATTTAAGTTTGCGATTTGACGCATCAGCCTGCGGATAGCTTCTCCAGCTGCAAGACCCCTGTCGAAACCTTGACTGGCCCGTATTCATAATTTTGCCTGTTCGCAGCGCCGCTCAAAAAAACTGACACAGCGCACTGCTCGTAGCTTTCGCGCATATTATACCACGCTTCTTCATTCTATGCAATCTACAGGTTTTTGATTTTAAATTCTCTTTCGTGTTCCCTGCGCAGATCTTTCTTTGCAATATCCTGACGCTTGTCATAAAGCTTTTTGCCTTTCGCAAGGCCGATCTCTATCTTCGCCCTGCCATCCTTAAAGTAGACCTGCAGCGGAACCACCGTATAACCCTGCTCAGACATCCTTCCCGCCAGTTTTCTTATCTCAAGCTTATGCAGCAGAAGTTTCCTCGGACGGAGCGGGTCTTTGTTAAATATATTGCCCTTCTCATAGGGGCTTATATTCATGCCGTAAACAAACGTCTCACCATTCTCGATCCGCACATATGCCTCCTTGATGCTGCACTTTCCCATGCGCAGGGATTTTACCTCCGTGCCGTGGAGCGCAATCCCCGCCTCGTATTTTTCTTCTATGAAATAATCATGGTAGGCCTTCTTATTGTTCGCCACCAGTTTCATGGCCTCTTTCGCCATAGTCTCTCCTCCCTTTGTTTTGCCTGTCAGATTCGGTCCTGCTGAACTGGAAACACAAAATCCACCGTCCTCGCCAGGCGGTCCACCCCTTTCACCTGTATGGCAACGCGCTGTCCAAGCTTATACGCGATGCCGCTCTCCCTGCCAACCATCTCGCAGGCCTCCTCGTCATAATAGAAATAATCGCCCGCAAGCGAGGATACATGGATCAATCCCTCCACGGTATTTGGAAGCTCCACATAAATCCCCCACTGGGTAATGCCGCAGATCACACCGTCATAACTTGCTCCAATGCGCTCCTCCATATATTCCGCTTTTTTCAGCTTGTCGGTCTCCCGCTCCGCCTCTGCGGCGCGCCGCTCCATCTTTGAGGCGTGCTTCGCCGCCTCCGGCAGTTTTTCTTCATAGTGACTGATCCGCTCTTCAGAAAGTTTTCCCCGAAGCTGCTCCTTGATGATGCGGTGTATCTGCAGATCCGGGTAGCGCCTGATGGGCGAGGTAAAATGGCAGTAATACTGGCAGGCCAGTCCGAAATGCCCTGTGCACTCCACCGTATATTTTGCCTGTTTCATGCTTCTGAGCGTCAGCCGGCTGATCAGCGTCTCCTCGTCGGTATCCGCAATTTTATCGAGGAGTTTCTGCAGCTCCTTGGGATGGATTTCTTCTCCCGTCTGCTTGATATGATAGCCGAAATTTCTGATAAAGGTCGAAAGTTTCTTTATTTTATCTTTATCAGGCTTTTCGTGGATCCGATATACAAAGGGCGTCTCCAGCCAGAAAAAGTGCTGCGCCACGGTCTCGTTGGCAATCAGCATAAAATCCTCAATCATTCTGGTCGCCACGTTGCGCTCGTAAGGTCTGATCTCCAAAGGACGTCCTTTTTCATCCAGAATAATCTTACTCTCCGCGAAATCAAAGTCTATGGAGCCGCGCTTATGCCGCTTCTTTCTGAGAAGCGCCGCCAGTTCCTCCATCTGCTCGAACATGGGGACAAGGGCCGCGTACTCTTTTCTCTCCTCCTCGTCCCTGTCCTCCAGAATCTTTTTGACGGAAGTGTAGGACATCCTGCGGTCCACCCGGATCACGGTTTCCGCAATCTCATAGTCTGTCACTTCCCCTTTTTCATTTATTGTCATCAGACAGCTCAATGCCAGCCTGTCCACTCCCTGGTTCAAGGAACAGATCCCGTTGGAAAGTTTGTGGGGCAGCATGGGAATCACCCGGTCCACGAGATAAACGCTTGTGCCGCGCTCCAGAGCCTCCCAGTCCAAAGCCGAATTTTCCTGCACATAGTTGGCTACATCCGCGATATGCACACCCAGATGAAACAGCCCTGCCTCATCCTGATAAAGGCTGACCGCATCGTCCAGATCCTTGGCATCCTCCCCATCTATGGTCACCATCTGTAAATCACGCAGATCCATACGGCCCGCCCGGTCCGCCTCCGACACGGTTTCCGGCACACGATCCGCCTGGTTCATCACCTTTTCACCAAATTCTACGGGAAGCCCGAAGCCCCGCACGATGGACATGATGTCCACCCCGGGATCGTTGATATGCCCGAGAATCTCCACCACTCTGCCCTCCGGCTTATGCTGCCCGTCCCCGTAAGAAGTCAGTTCCACCACGACCTTGTGTCCCGTAACCGCCCCTTTTGAGCGCTCCTTCGGCACAAAGATATCCATGCCTATCTTGCCGTTATCGGGAATCACAAAGCCGAAATTCCGGGACTGCTCATATGTGCCCACCAGCTGCTTCGTGCCGCGCTCCAGAATCCGTACAACCTCCGCCTCCCGCCTTTGTCCGCGCCTTTCGCCCAGAAAAGCGATCTGCACCCTGTCCATGTGAAAAGCGCCGCCCGTTTTATCATCGGGAATGAAAAAGTCCTCCTCATATCCCTCCACTTCCACAAAGCCAAAGCCTCTGGCGTGGCTGATAAAAGTGCCGACGGGACGGTTCGCGTCCGGCTTCACGTATCTGCCCTGTTTCGTAAGCTGTATTTTCCCTTCCGACAAAAGCGCGCCAAGCACCTCCCGAAACATTCCTTTGTCCGCCGGCGTCACCTGCATGAATGCAGCCAGCTCTTTTTCCTTCATTGGTACATACTGTTCGTCCGCCACCAGCTCACATATTAAATTTTTCCGTTTTTCAAATTGTGTGTCCATTCGCCTTCCGTTCCTGCTGTTCCTGCCGTCTTTACATATAAGCAGACTCGAGATGCTTCGCATCTCTCGTTCGCGTTGCTCGTCAGGAGCTTCCGTACACAGCCTTACATGCAAGCATGACGGCTATGCACGGAAGCTTCTGACTCTGCTTATACGCGCAAGAAAGCACCCTCACCACATTCGTGCAAGAGTGCTTTTCGTTCTCTAATCCTTAGAATAAAGTCAGATTTAAAACAACCGCCAGCAACATGAACCCGACCGCAAGCCCCGTCGTGATCTTGACGAGTTTTCCTTCCATCGAGCGGCCTTTGTTCTTGCCCCAGTAGGTTTCAGCCGCACCGCTGATCGCGCCAAGACCGGCTGCCTTTCCCTCCTGCATCAACACCAATATCACCAATGCGATACATATTAAAATATAAATCACTGTCAATATGATTCTCAATACACCCATTTTTATCCTCCATTCCGAAAAAACCGAAAATTCTTCCGTTATTCAAGCAGATTTCATAATACCACAGAACCGGGCATTGTGCAAGCCTTAAATTTCTTCGGTTTCACCCGGAAAAAATCTAAAATATGTTCATATATCTCCTGACAGTCCCCAGAGACAAATATATCCTCTTTGGATTTCAGTTCTATCCTTCCCTGCATCTTGAGTCATATCCCTTATAATTGTGACTCCTGGCAGAATTTCTATGCTCATCAGCACACATTCAAAAAAGTAGAACCCCCGATAGATTTAACCCTATCTTCTATAACGGCTCGATCGACATTTTTACGATATTCATACCAAGGCGTCCTCTCCCCTGCGAAGCAATTATAATCCTCCATCGCCCCCGACCCGCTGATCGTCAGCATCCCATCCGCAAACTGCCAGGTCACATTCTCTCCGCAGCTTCCACAAGCAACTCTGCATTGGCAAACTTCTCCGCTCCTATCGCCTGAAAATCCAACGCCATAACCACATAATCGTCTTTCAAATACTCTGCAAGAGCCCGGAGCGTCGTTGTCTTGCCGTATTGTCGTCCCCTGTTGATCATAAAATACTTTTTTCTATCCACATGCAAGCAAAACTGCACTGTCATAACGCTCACGACTTCTCTTCTTCATTTTGTTCCAGCATTGCCTTCCCGCCATGTAGAGAATAGACTTTCACGTGTGAGAAGCAGCCCTCACAGCGCAAATGCATCGAAAGCATCTTCCTGCCTGTGCTGCTCGCCGTGATACTTCATCAGATACGCCTTCATCTCGGTGTGGGCCTGCCCCATATCCTCCATCATCGACTGAAAATTCTCTCTGGTCACACCGCCGAGCTGTGTGAGAAACTGATAATAGCGCAGGTCGTCCCCGTATTCCTCCAGCACCACGCGCCATGTTTCCTCTGTCTCACACCCTTTTATATGGGATAGCAGATACTGTTCCAGTTTTTCGCGCACGGCCTGCTTAAGCCCGTAGTCGTGCATCAGCCGCAGCATGGCAAGCCTCACCTTTTCGCGCCTGCGCTGCTCCATGTAGTAATCCAGATTGTTCTCCCTGCTACCGTAATCCTCTTCCCCGCACAGCAGCATTTTGGAAAAGCCCTCCGCATCCCCTCTCTCCATCAGCGTCTGCATCCTTCCGTCCCACTGCCCAATCCACTCTGTCGTACCCGCGCTCTCAAAATCAAACAGATAAAAGGCGTCAAGCCTGCTCATCACAGCCGCCAGCAAAAAGGACGTGTCCACGCTTCTTTTCTCTGCCGTGTCCGCCTCCTCATCCACAATCTGTGCCAGTTGAAAGCAGTCCTTGAAAATCCCCTGTCCGATCTCCATACGGTGATAGGGCAGAATGATCCGCTGCAGTTTCGCGCAGAAAGCGAAAGCCCAGTCGTCGATGCGCATCACGGACGCCGGAAGGGATATCTCCTTCAACAGTTTATTGCTCAAAAAAGCCTTCTTCCCGATACAGGTTACAGGACAGCCGACGATCGCAGAGGGCACTGTGATCTCCGTATCTTTTCCCCGATATCCTGTAATCTCCGCCGTCTCCTTGTCCGTCTTATATGACAGCACGCCCTGCGGCATATCCAGTTCCCCATATCTTATTTTTCGTTCCATCGTTTCATTACCATCGCTTCACTCTGCAGAATCCGTGCGGAGAATGCCGCATCTCAGGCATTCTCCTGCGTGAGATTTAGAACTTCTTGGCGTCCTGCCCAATGGCGGGACGTCTTTAGAAGTTCTTCTCACGCGCCTATAGTTCCAGCTCATCAATCCGTGCGGTCAGCTCCGCCCCCCGTTCGGTGAGCATCAATTCCTCATTGTGTCTCTGGTAATCTTCACATCCGTAAAGACTGATAAATTTCGCGCAGTCCGCCTGTACCGTACACTCTGTCACTAGAATCAGCATCTCATTGCCGGAGCCGAAGGTGTCCTCCACAAACCGAAAGAGAAAATGCATCCGCTCCTTCACGCGCTCCGTATTTCGTTTATAGTCAGCCACTCTTGCGTCAAACTGTTCCTTCACACACGCAAATGCTGCCCCGCCGTCCGCCGACTCCGCAAGCCGCAGGTTCTTTTCGCAGGCGGAAAGGAAACCAGCTACCGCTCTGTTCAGACGCTTGTCGCGGACGGACAAAGCCCCCGCCTTCTGCAGAGACTCCATCGCCTTCTGCCTGCCCTGCGCCTGTTTTCCGGCAAGCTCTGAAAGCTCCTGTGCCGTCTCCCCAGCCTCCGCTTTCGCCTTCAAGGCTCTTAACGGAGGCATCAGCTCACTCAATATCTGGGAATCCTGCATATTTTCCCGGATATCCTGCTGCATGCTGTCAATCAGCATCCCCATCAGGGAAAGCCGTTCATCGAAATCGGCCTTCCTCGCCTTATCCTTCGCCTGTTCGCTGACCGTTCCGGTCAATATCTCTTCCGCCTTGTAGTCGTTCTGATACTTCCGATACAGATCATAATACGCCGTAAATTCCTTGACCACCCGGTCGTTTCGCAGATACTGTCCCACAAAGGACTCCTCCGCAGTGATCTGCTCCTCCTCATAGAGCTTCAGCATCTCAGAAAGATCCTCCCAGCCTCTGGCCGTAATGTAGCTTTTGCCCTTCACTGTGGTCTCCACCTGGTAAAAATCCTCTTTTTTCATATCCAGATAATTCAGAATAGCGGTGTGCACGCCGCGCTCCTTCGCATACTCCCGCCAGGCCGCATAGTCTGCCTCCACCTCCAGAATCTTGAGTCGGTCCATTGTCACGACATCAAACTCCCGCACCGATTTGTTGTACTCCGGCGGATTGCCTGCCGTCACAATCACCCAGCCCTCCGGCACCTGATGCCTGCCGAAAATCTTATACTGCAGAAATTGCAGCATGGAGGGCGCAAGCGTCTCCGACACACAGTTTATCTCATCCAAAAACAGGATGCCCTCCCGGATGCCGCTCTGGGCCATCACATCATAGACGGAGGCAATGATCTCGCTCATGGTATACTCCGACACATCGTATGCCTTTCCCTCATATTCTTTATGCACGATAAAGGGAAGTCCCAGGGCCGACTGCCTCGTATGGTGGGTCATGGAATAGGACACCAGGGCAATCCCCAGTTCCTGTGCAATCTGCTCCATAATCGCCGTCTTGCCGATGCCCGGCGCGCCCAGCAGAAAAATCGGCCGCTGTCTGACAACGGGAATCCGATACTCCCCCTCCTCATCCTTTTTCAGATAAATCCTGACCGAATCCTTGATATAATTCTTCGCATCCTTAATATTCATATATCTGTACGCTCCTGTCATTCATCTCAAATACGGAGAATGCCGTCTTTCAGGCATTCTCCTGTGTGAGAAAAGTCTGCAAAGCAGACTTAGTACTTCCAAGCCAGCTCTGCTGAGCTTTAGAAGTCCTTCTCACACGCCTCCAGAACAAGTCTGATCGCCCACGGCGGTACCTTCGGCGCGTTTTCATCGTCATGGAGAAACACAAAAGCCACATCGTAGTCCGGCATCTGCTCCGGGTAAATCCCGTACCCGTCGGTAAAGTAAAGCAGTCCCTTAAGCCGCGCAAGCTCTCCCTCCTCCCGCAGCTTTTCCACATAGGAGAACACCGGGCGAAAGTCCGTGGAACCGAAACCCGTCAGTTTTCCCTGCTCCATAAACCGGTCAAACTCCTGCCTCTCCGTGATCTTGATGTCCTGCTGTACCTCGCTGTCGCACTGGATGATATGCACATTGATCTTGCAAAAAAAGCTCTCCGCCTCCTGCATGATATTGTAAGTTTTCTGCAAAAAAGCCTGTACTATTTCTCCCCGGCACGAAGCCGAAGTGTCCAGCGCAATCACAAAGTCCCGGATCTTATTGCTGTCCTTATACTCCAGAGGCTCCACCAGAGGCATATTGCCGTAGGTGTCCAGCCCGTAAGTGTAATAAATGTAGTCAAACTCATCGTCGTTGACCTGCACGGACTCGCCCATGACCATAAATTTTTTTAAGAAGCCTGCATAATCGTAACGTTCCCTTGTGGCCTCCTTCAAATTCTGCTCTATGCTCTCGGCGTTATTCTTATCCCGGCTGAAGCTTTTCAAGTCCGCCTTGATGCGCTCGCTGACCTTGCGCCACTCCGCCTGGGATAGCTCCAGCTCTTCTCGCCTGTCCCAATAGATATGTTCGTCATAGTGACACAGCCTATGCCAGTCTTCCACTGCCTTTTCGGATGGTTCTTCCACCCGGAAATGCCGGTAAATCTTCTCCGCCGTCAGACCGCCCGCCTGCTTCTTTAAAATTTCCAGACGATTCTTAAGCGTATCGTCCGTCTGCAGGCCGGTCAGATGCAGGTTGATGTCCAGAATCGTATTCTCCACCGCAATATCTGTGGCCAAATCCCAATACAGCCTGTTCATCTTATCTGTCTCATAACCGTGAAAGAAGACACAGTGCAGAAGCGTGTGCAGATAGAGCCTTGCAGCATAATTCGGCGATGCCTTATACTGTCTGAGCAGCCGCACCGGGTCATAGTACAACGCTGCACCGTCAAACAGATGTGCACCCGTCTGCTGCCTGCACTCCAGCCTGAGCTTTGACAATGCCACATCCAGAAACCGCATATTGATCAGAAGGCCGTCATGGGCAAGGCGCAGAATCTCCTCCGCCAAACTCTCTATTTTCTGTTGTCTGTCAGAAGTTCCCTGTGTTCCCACGTCAGATCGCCTCCTCTCTATCCGCACTGCCGCGCGCCGATAATATTTTATGTAAACCATATTCGCATAACTATTTTCTCTGATAGGCTATTTCACGTATATGTTATGTAAACTCACTTTCAGCAAATACAGAACCAGCAGATGCGCCGGATAAAAAAGGTAGAAAAACCATTTCGAAAAATGCCGTCCCTTTTTCGCCCGCTCTCCATTATAAAACACCAATACCACGACCGCTGCGGCAAGAATGCCGAGGCCGGAAAGCGCCGCGTGGGTGACGGCATATGCTGTCCAGTCCCCCTGCTCCCCGAACATATAGTTCTGTGTATTCAGCACCGCAAAAAGCAGATAAACCACACCAAAGCTCGCTGCCTGCTTTCTCCGATCCCCCATATTCCTGTAAAGCAGAAACGTCAGAAGCGGCGCGACAATCGGCCAGTCTCCATTCACCGTAGCCAAGATGAGACACATCACACATCCGGCCTGCAAGGTCCTGCTGCCCACGCGCTCCATCACAACAAGAATCAAATAACAGCAAAACAGCGTGTAAATCATGTTAAGGCCGCGCTGCCCCAATGCCAGTTGGAAGGGAATCTGGGATAGAATCGCAAACAAAAACAATCGCAGCCCGTACTTCACCCTGGAACGCGTATAGTCATAGCCTTCCGCCAGGAAAAAGCACATCACCGGTGCCGTAAAGAATCCGATATCCTCCATAATCTCATAGAGCAGTGTCCCTCTCGTCAAAAACACATGCCCTGCGTGATTGAGCAGCATGGTAAACATGGCAATATATTTGATGACATCACGGTTCAGTAACCGCAGGCCACTTTCCTCTGTGTCCGTCTGTATCTGTCCGCCCATATTCCACTCCCCTGTTTTGCAGACGCCGCTTTCTTCTGCCCCTGCCGTTTTTCCACAGCCAGGCATCCCAGCCTCTTTCTCTCATTACGTTGAGATAGGCGATCCACAGTCTCTGCAGTCGCCCATCTTTCGCTCATTCCTATCTCTTTTTATCTGTCCGCATCCGGCTCCTCTGCGTTCTGTATCTTAGCGGCCATCCGACGTCATTCGTCACTGTACAAACGGATTATATTCCTTCTCATGGCCGATGGTCGTCGACTCTCCATGTCCGGGATAAACCCTGGTGTCATCCGGCAGTACATACAGTTTGTCTTTGACCGACCTGGTCAGTGCACTCATACTTCCCGTCGCCAGATCCGTCCTGCCCACGGACTCCTGGAACAGCGTATCTCCCGCAAGGAGTATGCCCGCCTCCTCAAAATAATAACAGCAACTTCCCACGGTATGTCCCGGCGTGGCAATCAGCTTACAGGTCATATTCGCTATCGTAATCTCTTCGTCCGCTTTCAAATATCTGTCGGGAATCACCGTATAGGGCCGTCCTACCTGGTCGGAAACGTTGGTGACTGCGTCCTCGCAGAGCGGCTTTTCCTCCTCATAGGCATAAATTGGCGCGCCTGACAGCTCCCGCAGTCTGTTACAGCCCCAGATGTGATCAAAATGGGCATGGGTCAGAAGAATGCCTTTGACCTGAAAGCCCTTTCCCTGCAATGTCTCATAGATATAATCGCCCTTATCTGCCGGATCAAAGAAAATCACATCCTTCGTGCCCTCTCTGTACACAAAATAGCAGTTTGTCTGGCAGATGCCGAGCATCAGCCTGCCTATTTTTAAATCTGACATCTTCCCTGTTCCTCTCTCTTCCCCTATGCAGAGAATGCCGCATTTCAGGCATTCTCCCAAGCGAAACATAGAACTTCTTGGCGAGGCAGCCTCTGCTGCAGAGCTTTAGAAGTTCTTTTCGCTTTGTTAACCAGTTGTTCTCTCGATATCAATTATGCTCTCTATGGTTCTGATCTTGTCTATGATCCGCTGCAGTTCCTCTTTGCTTCCGACCTCAAAGCTGACCATGATGGTGGCCGTACCCTGCTTGTTCACCCGCGTATTGAGTGCCTGAATGTCAATCTCCTTCTCGGTGAGCGCCCGGGACACATCCGCCAGAAGGCCGTTCCTGTTATTGGCATAAATACTGATTTCCACCAGATACTTCTCGCCGGCCGCTGCCCCTTCCGCCTGCTGCCACTCCGCGTCGATCAGACGGTTTCTGTCTATTTCCGGCAGGTTCATCAGATTTACACAGTCCGTCCGATGGATGGAAATGCCTCTTCCTCTTGTGACAAAACCTACGATCTCATCCCCCGGCACCGGGCTGCAGCACTTGGAAAAGCGGACTGCTACATCGTGGATGCCTTTCACCACGATCGCGCTTGTACTCTTACCCGGTTTGGCGCGGTTGATCCGAACACTCTCCTCGATCTCCGCCAGCACCTCGGCATCCGTCATCTCCCGCTTATGGTCTTTCTCGTAAAGCTCATGCATGCGGTTGATGATCTGCCCTTCCTTGAGCGCGCCGTGTCCCACCGCCGCCAGCACAGAGTCCCAGTTCTGGAAACCGTATTTCTTTATGACCGCCTCCTCATACTTAGGCGTCAGAACATCGGCAGCGTTGATCGCTTTCGCTTTACAGTAAGCGTGAATCAGCTCGCGTCCTTTGACAATATTGTCTTCTTTCAGTTCGTTTTTAAACCACTGGTTGATTTTATTTTTGGCCTGCGTGCTCTTCACCACGTTCAGCCAGTCACGGCTCGGACCTTTGGAGTTCTGGGAAGTCATAATCTCTACCCGGTCGCCGTTTTTGATCTCGTAGTCTATGGTCACGAGCTTGCCGTTGACCCTCGCGCCAATCATCTTATTTCCCACCGCGCTGTGCACGCTGTAGGCAAAATCAATGGGCGTGGAACCCGCAGGCAGGCTCTTCACATCCCCTGTCGGGGTAAAGCAGAATACCGTGTCGGCAAAGAGGTTTAAGTCATCCTTTAACAGATTCATAAACTCCTTATTGTCCGTCATATCCTGCTGCCATTCCAGAATCTGGCGCAGCCATACGAGCTTCTCTTCCTCCTGCGTCTCCACCTTCCTGCCGTCGGAGGCCTCCTTATATTTCCAGTGGGCCGCAATACCGTACTCCGCCGCCTTGTGCATCTCATAAGTGCGGATCTGTATCTCAAAGGGCTGTCCGCTTGCGCCGATCAGCGTGGTGTGGAGGGACTGATACATGTTCGACTTCGGCATGGCAATATAATCCTTGAAACGGCCGGGAATCGGCTTATACATCTCATGGATCACACCCAGCGCGGCATAACAGTCCTTCACTGAATCCACAATGATACGCACCGCAAACAGATCATAGATCTGGTCTATGGACTTGTTCTGGTTCTTCATCTTCTTGTATATGCTGAAAAAATGCTTGATGCGGCCGTCGATCTGGGATTTGATCCCCGCATTTTTGATGTGCACACTGACCTCGTCCACAATCGTTTGAATATAACGCTCCCGCTCGCTCTTTCTGACGGCAATTTTATCTACCAGATCATAGTAAGCGTCGGGTTCCAGATATTTTAATGACAAATCGTCTAATTCCACCTTAATCTTTGAAATGCCCAGTCTCTGGGCAATGGGAGAATAAATGTCAAGCGTCTCCCTCGCAATTTCCTGCTGTTTCTCCGGCCGCATATGCTGCAATGTACGCATATTGTGCAGACGATCCGCCAGCTTTATCAGTATGACGCGGATATCTCTCGCCATAGCGAGGAACATTTTGCGCAGATTTTCCGCCTGCCGCTCCAGCTTCTCCGCGTCCTTGTCGTAATTTCCGTGTTCTCCGTGAAAATTCAGCTTATCCAGTTTCGTGACGCCGTCCACCAGATGGGCCACGTCCTCCCCGAACTGTTCACTGATCTCCTCGTCCGTCATAATGGTGTCTTCCACCACATCGTGCAGAAGCCCCGCTACAATTGTCTCCTTATCCAGCTCCAGATCTGCGAGGATAATGGACACATACAGCGGATGGATGATATAGGGCTCCCCGGATTTCCTGGCCTGACCCTTGTGGGCATCAAAAGCAACCCTGTAGGCCTTTTTGATCAGGCTGATATCCGTCGAAGGATGGTATTTGCGCACACGGGCAATAAGCTCCTCGTAAAGCTGCCCGGGAGTCTGAAATTCCTCTATCGATTCTATTCTGCCGTCGTCAAAGACCAGCTCAGTCTTTTCTTCTGTCGCCATACATTCACCAAACCCTTATCGGATTACATAATATTACATATTAGCAATTTTACGCCATTCTCGTATTATTTGCAAGAAAAATCAAAATAATTTAGCAGCGCATCCCATAATATTTGAGCTCTGCACTAAAAAAAGCGCCCTTTTTGGCGATTGCTCACAGAACAGGATCGTCAGGGGCGCCTGGTAAGACAGCTTTTTATGATAGCAAATCACACAAGCTTATAATCTGACATCCTTTGCCCTCATAATAGTTCAGCATTTTCTCAATTTTGTTTTTATCATAACTGGTTATGCAGTCCGCTAAGACATAAACTCCATAATTTGCCTTACACTGACACTATTTTCAAATCGGAAGCAAATTCCGCTTCGGCCGTATTGGGCTTGAATGTTCGTGTACCGGGTGATAAATTTCATGTCTGATATAGACAACAGGAATCTCGTTATGCACTGCCCAGTCGCATGCAGCCATATTGAGAGACAATCAAATCCGCTTTGCAGGAAAACCGGCTGCTTCTGTTCGAATATGTGGCTCTATTGTGCCTTTGAAGATTTTTCGCCGGACGGTGACTCGCATTATCTCGTTGATTTTCCTTTTATAGAAAATGACTATCACTATGATATGCTTCTCGGCTTTGGAAATAACTGTGAATGTTTGGAGCCGCCACATGTTCGTGAAAACATGAAGCGCAAAATACATGCTCTTTCTGTTATGTACGAGAAGTAGCCCCTGAAGCGGTTTTCCCGCCAATTCCACCCAAATTCGCCTTACAGAGAATGTCATTGCGCGCCCCAAAATGCTATACTTACCATAGAAAAACAACTGGAGGTACATGAACATGGATCAGACAGCAACAGGCAAATTTATTACGAAAAAGCGCAAAGAACTGAACACGACGCTGGCCGAGCCTATGAACGGGGAAGAGGATGATAAAAGCATACGCACCTATGACAATGAGCAGATCATGGAGATGATGAAAGAAATGCAGGAGCTGAAAAATGCTAAAATCACGTTTACCGTCTATATTCTGATTATCGTTGGTATTGTTATGTTAACCATATCCCAACTGTTTGGCGGGACAGAATTTCAGGATTTTCTCTCGGGCTTCATGCTGGGATTATCTATTTGTCAGATGTTGGTTGGTATTTTTGTTGTCAGCCGGCAGATGGCCGGTAAAACCAGAAACAAATAGGAAATACCATCTGCTCGCAAAAAATGCGCCTTCTCGAGCAAGCTCGGAAAGCGCATTTTCTCCTCACATCCGCTGCGCCGCAGCTTATTACGTTATACTCGCAAAGCCGCGCTTACGCGCTTTCTGTCCGTCTCCGACAGACCTTTGCTCGTTCACGGCGCGGGAAAAACAAATGTCGCTTCGCGCCGCTTGTTTTTCCTTCTGCGCCTTACATCATCCCCATGCCGCCGGCACCGCCTGCGGGCATTGCGGGTTCGGGCTCTTTGATGTTTGCCACTACGGACTCGGTGGTGAGCAGGGTGCTTGCCACGCTGGTCGCGTTCTGCAGTGCGCTTCTTGTCACCTTGGCGGGATCAAGGATGCCTGCCTTTACCATATCCACATACTCCTCGGTCAGGGCATCAAAGCCTACTCCTGCCTCAGACTCTCTTACTTTATTGATGATCACGGAGCCTTCCAGACCCGCATTTGCAACAATGTGGTACAGCGGAGCCTCAAGAGCCTTCAGGACGATCTGTGCACCTGTCTTCTCATCGCCTTCCAGCTCATCTGCCATCTTCTCCACTTCCTTAGCCGCATGCACATATGCGGAACCGCCGCCTGCGATGATGCCTTCCTCCACGGCCGCCCTGGTTGCTGCCAGCGCGTCCTCCAGACGAAGTTTCGCCTCTTTCATCTCGGTCTCTGTCGCCGCACCCACACGGATCACAGCCACGCCGCCTGCCAGTTTCGCAAGACGCTCCTGCAGCTTCTCCTTATCGAAGTCGGATGTCGTCTCCTCGATCTGCTTCTTGATCTGGCCGATTCTCGCCTCGATCTCACTCTTTTCACCCTCGCCGTCCACGATAACGGTGTTCTCTTTCTGTACCTTCACGGATTTCGCACGGCCGAGCTGGTCAAGAGTTGCATCCTTAAGCTCTAAGCCAAGCTCGGAGCTGATAACCTGACCGCCTGTAAGGATTGCGATATCCTCCAGCATAGCCTTTCTTCTGTCGCCGTAACCGGGCGCCTTAACAGCAACCACATTGAAGGTGCCGCGCAGTTTGTTCACGATCAGAGTGGTGAGCGCCTCACCCTCCACATCCTCAGCGATAATAAGAAGCTTCGCGCCGGACTGAACGATCTGCTCTAAGAGAGGCAGGATCTCCTGGATGTTTGCAATCTTCTTATCTGTAATCAGAATGTAGGGGTTCTCGAGAACCGCCTCCATCTTATCCATGTCGGTTGCCATATATGCGGAAATGTAGCCTCTGTCAAACTGCATACCTTCCACCAGATCCAATTCTGTGAGCATGGTCTTGCTCTCCTCGATGGTGATTACGCCGTCGCCGGAGACCTTCTCCATCGCATCTGCAACAAGCTGGCCAACCTCGTCATCACCGGAGGAAACAGCCGCTACTCTCGCGATATGCTCCTTTCCGTTAACCTTGGAGCTCATTTTCGCAATCGCTTCCACAGCCGTCTCGGTAGCCTTCTTCATACCTTTTCTTAAGATAATCGGATTTGCGCCCGCCGCAAGATTCTTGATACCCGCATTCACCATAGCCTGTGCCAGCACAGTTGCTGTGGTGGTGCCGTCGCCTGCCACATCATTGGTTTTGGTTGCCACTTCCTTGACAAGCTGTGCACCCATATTTTCGAACGCATCCGCAAGCTCGATCTCCTTAGCGATAGTCACGCCGTCGTTTGTGATGAGGGGCGCGCCGTAGGACTTATCCAGAACTACGTTTCTGCCCTTCGGGCCAAGGGTCACCCTCACGGTGTCCGCCAGCTGATTTACACCTGATTCCAAAGCCGCTCTGGCTTCTGCACCATACTTAATTTCCTTTGCCATAGTTTTATGTCCTCCTGCTTTTCGATTTTGATTACTTCAATTTATTCCATGCGGAGAATGCTTCTTTTCAGGCATTCTCCTGCGTGAGATTTAGTACTTCTTGGCGTTCCGTCCTATGGCGGAACGTCTTTAGAAGTGCTTCTCACTCTATGACCGCCAGAATATCATTCTGTCTCACGATGATATATTCCTCATCCTCGCCGAGCTTCACCTCCGTGCCCGAATATTTGGAGTAGATGACCTGATCGCCGACCTTCACTTCCATCTTCACTTCCTTGCCGTCCACAACGCCGCCCGGTCCTACCGCGATCACTTCAGCCTGCTGGGGTTTCTCTTTGCTCTGTCCCGGCAGAACAATTCCTGATTTCGTAGTCTCCTCCGCTTCCAACTGCTTTAATACAACTCTGTCGCCAAGTGGTGTTAACTTCATAATAACTGCCTCCTTCTTATTATGTGATACATTTCATGCTTATCCTGTAGTCTGTTAGCACTCACCTTATATGAGTGCTAACTCTGGAACATATATTATCTTCATATGCGGGTGTTTGCAAATGGTTTCACATGCACATATATGCGTTTATCTCTCATTTTTTCATCCTTTCTATTATTTTCTCCCATTATCTCGTTTTTGTCCAGAAAAAGGGATTTTATACTTATTTTATATTTTCTGTATCCATCCGAAGAAACGCCCGGATTTCTTCCTTTACAAAGGCATAGTCTCCGTCCCATTTTCTGACTCTGTCTTCTGACATTTTCCAGCATAAGCAGATCGGCAGTTCTATACACGCAAAAAGAGCCGGCCTTTCAGCAGCCAGCTCTCATGTCCCCTCGGGAATGTTTATTTCTTCTTTTCCAGCCGTTCTCTATATCCCGGCGCATTCTTCACTTCAAACTTGTTGTTGAACATCTCGTACTCTGCGTCGTCGAGCTTATCTGCTATCTTTTCCTCCACATTCGTCTTATAGACAACGCCGCAGGCGACAGAAGGCGCAAGAAACGCATCTTCATAGGACAGGCATGCCTGCTGCACTCTACTACAGTAAGCTTCTGCCTCACCGTCCTCAGCCGCAGGAATCAGTACGATAAATACATCCCCATCCACACGGCCGATGATATAATCCGGCTTCTTCTCCTGCTTCAGTATGTCCGCGATGGTTTTGATCAGACGATCGCTCTCCTCGTCCCCAAAATGATCGTTTGCATATTTCCAGTCATTGATGTTCACGTTGATCACAGCAACAGGCACTACTTCCGCCCTGTCTATCGCACGCATGCGCTCCTCAAAATACAGCTTATGGTAGACCCCGGTGAGCGCGTCCTCGTTCTCCCCTCTGGCTGTCTGCACATGTTTTACGCCCAGCTTCTGCTCCAGCTCATCCACATAGATCGCTGTCTCCGTATGTAGATAGGTCTCCTCTCCCCAATGGGAAAGCATGGCGGCAAAACCGTCCAGCATTCTCTCCACAGCCTGCCGTTTTTCCTCCGGCACACTGCCTGTCTCGGCATACAGATGCGCAATGGTCCTGCCGTATACTCTGACCTTGCGCCCCGGCTCTCCGACCACGTCCGGTGTAAAGCCCGCAAACCCACCGACCGACACGATCTTTTCCCCATGTCTCTCGGTAATCAGAATCGCCACATCCGCCACCGCACAGAACGCCTTGCAGTATTCTGTCAGCACATCCAGCGCATAAAGATTCTCGAGCGAATAGCTTCTGATATTCTCCTTGATTCTCTGTTCAAACGGAATTACTTTATAGTCCATATGTCCCCAATTCTCCTGTCCACGCTTTTTCGTTATGCACCTTCCATACCCCGCTCAGTCCATAACTTTATTCTAACAAATAACGCCGCTCTTGTGAAGTTGAAAATGGATGGAAACCCTATTAAAATTTATCTGTAATTCCGACTGTGGTATGCGTGCTCCTCCACCCCGTTCATGACATTGAGTTTCAACGCAAGCAAAAAGAAATAGCCGGAGAGCAGATTGGCGAGATCCAGAAGTCCGTCGGGAACTTCTCCTCCCCGCTGCCGGTATCTATATAACAGGCGTACCAGACATTTGGCCCTGACCCGCAAAAGATGCGCCGTGCAGGCGCTCTGACAGCCACATGGCAGCACAAAGCCGTGCACATTGGTCTCCGCCTGCAGCCTCTCCACTGCGGCGGCCAGTCGGGTAGTCTCCTCCCCCGTCACCGTAAAAGAAGTGCGCAGGGTCGGATTCATATGGTAAATCAGTTCGCAGACCCACAAAAGTTCATCCGTAAGCGTCTGTTCCGTGATCCGGCTTCGCAGCAGTCCGGCACCGCTCGCCAGTTCATCCGTAAGCAGTTCAAAATCGCAGCGTAGATCATCGTCCGCGTCGCACAAAAAAGGGTATGCCTCATAAGGGCTTCTGTAAGCCGACATGTTCTCTCCTCCTCACTCCCACCTTCCATACATCCTTCTCATAAACCGGCGCACATCCATACCGTAGAGCCGGTCCAGCAGTCGGCTGTCCAGCTCCTCCACCGGGCCGCACGCGAGCTTCCTTCCCCCCTCCAGCAAAAGAACCTTATCTGCAAAGGCCAGCGCCAGACTGATATCGTGAAACACCCCTGCCATGCACCGCCGACGATCCGCCGTCCAGTCCCGCAGGCTTTCCAGAAGTTCCGCCTGACAGCGCAGATCCAGATGGTTCGCCGGTTCGTCCAGAAGGATAATCTGCGGCTCCTGGGCGAAAGTTCTGGCCAGAAACACCCGCTGCATCTGCCCGCCGGAAAGCTTTGTCACCGGCTTCTCCCTCAGTTCCCATACGCCGGTACGCCGCAGGGCTTCCTGTACAGCCTCACGATCTGCCGCTGTCTCCGCCGGAAAAAGAGTCCTGCTCCGATGCGCATACCGTCCAAGCATCACGGCCTCGTAAACCGTATAGTCAAAAGCCGCCTGGGAAAACTGGCTCATAAACGCAATCTTTTTCGCCCTCTGTTTCGGGGACAGCCCGCGCACAGAAACGCCGTCCGCCTCCACGCTGCCCTGCCACGAGATCACCCCTGCAAGGGCGCGTAAAAGCGTCGTCTTGCCGCAGCCGTTCGGCCCGAGAATGCACAGCCGCTCTCCCTCCCTTACCCGAAAGGAAAGACTGTGTATCACCTCTGCTTTTCCGTAGCCGCAGGATAAATTTTCTACCTCAAGCATCGCTGTTTTATCCATGCCATACTCCATTTTCTTCTGTCATTGCGTAAATCCTCCGTCGTCTGGGCAGAAGGTTCCTCAACCGTCTTTCCGCCTGCCAAAAAAGAGATACAAAAAGAACGGCGCGCCAAGAAACGCCGTGATGGAACCGATCGGTATCTCATGGGGCGGTGTGAGGGTTCTTGCCGCAAGGTCACACAGAACAAGAAACATTCCTCCAATCAGCGCGCAGGCCGGAAGCATGCGTCTGTGAGCTGCGCCGAAAAACCGTCTTGCGATATGAGGCACAATCAAATCCACAAAGCCGATAATCCCCACAAAGGCTACCGCCGTCCCCGTAAGCGCCGCCACCGCCGTCATCAGCCTGCCTCTGACACGGCGCAGATCCACCCCCATAGCGGACGCCTGTTCCTCCCCGAAGGTCATCACGTCAAGTTCCCCCGCATAGCGCAGAAAATAGAGAAAGACCACAGCCGTGACAGGAAGAAGCGCCCACACCGCGCTCCACTCCCGCATGGAAAAGCTGCCGAGCTGCCAGAGCTGGATGCGCTGCGCATGGGCTGGCGCCCCGGTCGCCAGCAGCGACATGACCGCGTTGCAAAACAGGGAAACCACCATGCCTACCAGTATGACAGTCACATTGGACATTCTCCGATCCAGTTTTGCCGCAAGGAGCAGCACAAAAAACACGGTGCCAAGCGCGAAACCCAGACTGACCGCAGGCAAAAGAAACGTGCCGAGCCCTGCCGAGGCACCCCCCATAACTATGACGAGAGCCGCGCCCAGTCCCGCACCGGAGGATACCCCCAGCCCAAAGGGAGACGCCAGTTGGTTTTGTAAAAGCGACTGCATCACGCCGCCGCAGACAGCAAGAGCAGCACCCGTCAAAAAGGCAAGCAGCACCCGCGGCAGGCGCATATCTAACACCATGACGCTGTAATTCGCAGGAATGTGGTCCGGCAGCGGCATGTGAAAGATACGCCCCGCCACAATCGCCAGAATATCCCCCGGCGGTACATACACACTGCCCACACCGATTCCAAGCAGCACCGCCGCCAATGCCGCAAGGAAGAGCGTTCCCATTTTTACGCCCGTTCTCATTCTTCCCCGAATCGCTCCGGGTAGAGCGCCTGCGCCATCTGTTCCACCGCCTTTACGATATTCTGGTCCGGCAGAGAAGACGCCATATTGTCGATATAGTAAACCTCCTTATTCTGCACGGCGGATACACCGGCCCAGCCCTCTCTGCCGAGGATTTCCTCCACAGGCGCATCCATATAATTTACATTTGTGAAAATAACGTCCGGGTTGGCCGCCACCACGGTCTCGCCCTCAACGGAAAGCCAGCCGCTCTGGTCAGCCAGCACGTTCCTGCCTCCCGCCAGCTCAATCAGCTCATGCAGATAAGTGCCGCTGCCGCTGCTATATAAGTAGGGCGCAGGGGAAATTTCAAAATAGACACTCTTTTGCTCTTCCGCCGGGATATCGGAAACAATATCGGAAAGTCTGGCAAGCTCCGCATCCATCTCCGCGATCACACGTTCTCCCTCTTCCGGCACACGCAGGGCCGATGCCAAAAACCGAATGTCACTGCGCACCCCTTCCACGCTCTCACTGGTGGGCACGCAGATCACGCACACGCCCGCATCGATCAACGGCTGATAGGGCGCTTCCTGATCGTAGAGGGAAAGGTTTGATACCAGAAGCATATCCGGCGCAAGTGCGGTCAGTTGTTCTATATCCGGGTTTACTGTATCAAAGGTCGGAACGCCCTCCGGCAGTCCCACAAGACCTGCGCTCTGTAAATCGTAGCCGGTTATCTTCTCCTCCACGCCCAGAGCCACCAGTGTTTCGCAGATCGAGGGCGCAAGCGCCACCACGGAATCTACCTGATCCGGGATTGCTATGGCCGCACCGCTCGGGTCTGTTGTTGGCAGCGCCTGCGACAGTTCTGTCGCAGCCTCCGTTTCCGCAGACTGTGTTTCCGCCAATTCCGTTTGCGAGGACTGTGCCTCCGTCGATTCCGTTTGTGCAGACCGGGCTTCCGATGCCGCTTTGTCAGGCTGCGCTGCAGGTGTTTCCCCGCCACAGGCCGGCAGGGCAAGCAGCAGCATGCCAAGCGCCCATGCCATAATCCTCGTTTTCATCTTACGCTGTTTTGTCGTTTCTCTTTTCATGTTTTTCTCCTCGTTCTCTTCTGTCATACTTTCCGGATGCCGTGCGCAGGCATCATCTTGAGCCTCATCCGCAGACTCAGGATGATGCGCGGAAAAAGCGTCCTGTACCGAAGCACAGAACGCCAAAGACCCTGCCGCAGACGCGGCAAGGCCGAAAAGGAAGCAGTTCTGGTTTCGGCAGAATGCCATCAGACTGCCATGTATCTGACTTATCCTTTTACAAGGCTTCACAGTGACCGACTCGCAGGGCTTTTCACCCTATTCCATGTGCCGCAAAAGCGGCTGCATCTGATGCCGTATCCAATTATGGTGCCAGTGTAACACAGTCCCCCCTTTTTGTCAAAACTCTGTTCACGGGCAGGCTGTCTGCTGTATTTCAGCCTTGCGCCTAATGTCAGCGCAGCTATCTTAGTTTCACTACCACCGTACCATCCAACATTTTCACATAACCAGACTGGGGATAAGACGGCATCTTTAACACTTCCTCGTCCTCCCCGGCTCCTGCATCGAAAACTACCTTCACATCCCGCAGCATCACGTTCTCAAAATAAGCCGGATATGTGCCCGCATAGGTAATTGCCGTTGATTTGTTACAGCCGGATATGCCCATCAGCCGCTGTGATCCTGGCATCTCCTGCAAAATCTCAGATACCTGCCCGACAAAAAGAACCTCCGTCTCACCCGGCACATACCCTTCTGTCCGTTCCACCTCCGCCAGGATCTCTGTCATCAAAGAGAGCGTTGCCTTGCTCTCCACCTCCTTTTTCACATACACGGCATTGTCTGTCTGGATATAAGAAAATACAATAAAAGAGAGAAGGATCACAATAAAAGCGTGAACTGTCCGATCTGCGGCGTTCTCCTTCGAAGTCCACTTCCAAAGTAAAAGCGGAAGAAGATACAGAAGCCACACCGCATATACCATCAGATCATGTACACTCGTGTTTAGCAGCCTCATCATGTAAGCCGCAAAGGGCAGGACTGCCGCCAAAAGCGTCAACAAAAGCCATTCCGTTTTTACCCCCCCCCCTCTTTCAAACTGGGTTTTTCTCTGCCTTACCAGACGCACGGCAAGATATACGCACACACCAAAGAGCAGCATATTTACAGTCCATACGACAGGATAAGGATAGATGTTTTCATCTTTTGCCAGAAAATGTGCAGCCCCTTCCTTAATACACGAAACCATCCGGCTCCAGACATTTTCCTGGTTATCCCACAAATTTGTCACACTGTCATAATATCCTTCCGCCAGAGGAGTCCCCGCCAGCCCGCAGACTATTTTCATCAGCAAATAGTATATGCCTCCTCCCGCCGCCAGCATACCGACACCAGAAACGCCGTCCCAAAACACTTTCGGCGCTCCTTTGTTCTCTATAATGCTCTGTACGGAAAGCAGTATCATCAATACGACAGATACCGCAAAATAGCACTGGTAAAGGGCCAGGGAACAGGTAACGGCAAGTGCGCCCGTCACCAGGTATCGGAGCCTGTGACTGCCGGCATACATCCGCCAGCCGTATGCGCCCATGACCGCTAAGAACAACGCAAACATATCTACTGCCAGCCACGGCATATAAGAAGCCGCCACGGCTGTTACCGAAATATTCACCGTCATAATTCCAGCCGTGAGAAGTACTTCCGGCCAGCTGGAAAGGCAGAACATTTTACAGACCAGAACTACTGCAAGCCCTGTCCAGAAAAAAGCCGCCATCCCAACACTCCAAGGCATCAATAACCCCGATCCCGTCGCTTCCCTGTACAAAGGTTCAAGTACCCTCCCCAAACCGATCTGATGTTGATGTGCCTCAATAGAATCATAAAAATCAAACACAGCATCGTGGGAAATGCTCAAATTGAACAGCGCAAACCCATGTGCAAAGAGTCCCAGCAAATAGGTGCAGATCATTCCCCTTACCAGAAGTTTCCTGTCCTCATCATAAAAACCAAATGTATGAAATATTGAATTTCTGTTCTCAGCAGTATCCATACTTCCAGTGTTCCTCCTTACTTTAAATTGTATACCTTTACTAAAACAAAGGATTTTATATCGCTGCATGCGGGTTCAGCGATATAGCCGTAAAAAGGCGCTGAATATAGGTTCTACCTAATATCCGGCGCCTTTTTCATATCACTTTACATGCTTATCTTATGCGTTCACAATCTGCCCAAAATCTGCCTTTAAGGACGCGCCGCCGATCAGGCCGCCGTCAATGTCAGGCTTTGCAAGAAGCTCCGCTGCATTGGCTGCATTCATGGAGCCGCCGTACTGGATACGCACTGCCTCTGCAGTCGCCTCGTCATACATCTCAGCGATGCAGTCACGGATGCCCTTGCAGACTTCCTGTGCCTGGTCGGAAGTTGCGGTCTTGCCTGTTCCGATCGCCCAGATAGGCTCGTAGGCGATAACCATACCCTTCACCTGGTCAGCGGTAACGCCTGCCAGATCGGACTTGATCTGCAGTCTGATCCAGTCCATCGTCACGTTCATCTCTCTCTGCTCCAAGGACTCGCCGCAGCAAAGAATAGGCACAATGCCTGCCTCCAACGCCTTCCGTACTTTCTTGTTCAGGAAAGCGTCATCCTCCTTGAAGTACTCTCTTCTCTCAGAGTGGCCGATGATCACATACTCCACGCCTGCATCTTTCAGCATGGGAGCGGAAATCTCGCCCGTGTACGCGCCCTTGTCTTCGATATAGAAGTTCTCAGCGCCCACATGTACGTTTGTGCCCTTGACAGCCTCAGCCACAGGCACAATGTCGATCGCAGGTACACAGTAAACCACGTCAACCGCATCGTTCACTACCAGATCCTTTAAAGTCGCGCAAAGCGCAACTGCCTCACTGGGAGTCATGTTCATCTTCCAGTTACCGGCAATAATTCTTCTTCTAGCCATTGTCGTTATCTCCTTATTTTTCTTTATTCTCGCTCTGCTCATCGCATTATTTGTCATCCGCTGCCTACAACGTGGCGTAGTGGCAGCTTCCACATATAGAAAGGCTTATTTATCGTCTGCTGCCACTACGCCGGGAAGCTCCTTGCCCTCCAGGAACTCAAGGGAAGCGCCGCCGCCTGTGGAAATGTGGGACATCTTGTCTGCAAAACCGAGCTGGTTGCATGCCGCTGCAGAATCGCCACCGCCGATAATGGTAGTAGCATCCGTCTCAGCCAGAGCCTTCGCAACAGCGATAGTACCCTTTGCCAGAGTGGGGTTCTCGAACACGCCCATAGGTCCGTTCCACACAACGGTCTTCGCGCTCTTCACTGCGTTCGCAAACAGTTCCTGGGTCTTAGGTCCGATATCAAGACCTTCCTTGTCAGCAGGAATCTGGTCGGAATCCACATACTCTACATCAATAGGCGCATCAATGGGATTCGGGAAGCCGGAAGCCACGCCGGTATCAATGGGAAGTAAAAGCTGCTTGCCGAGCTTTTCAGCCTTCTCCATCATCTCTTTACAGTAGTCGATCTTCTCCTCGTCCACGAGGGAATTGCCGATCTCATAGCCTTTCGCCTTTAAGAAGGTGAACGCCATGCCGCCGCCGATAATCAGCGTATCGCACTTCTCTAACAGGTTGTTGATTACGTTTAACTTATCTGCAACTTTTGCGCCGCCAAGAATTGCCACAAAAGGTCTTACCGGGTTCTCCACTGCGTTGCCGAGGAAGTCGATCTCCTTCTGCATCAGATAGCCGACAGCGTTCTCGCCGCCCTTATCCGTGATATACTTGGTAACAACCGCAACGGAAGCATGCGCTCTGTGAGCGGAACCGAAAGCGTCACATACATAGACGTCAGCCAGATCAGCCAGTTCTTTTGCAAAAGCCTCTCCTGCCTCCTTGGGTTTGGTCTCCTCTTTGCCTCGGAAACGGGTATTCTGTAAGAGCACCACATCGCCCTCATTCATAGCTGCAACAGCCGCCGTAGCCGCCTCGCCGGTCACGTTGTCGTCTTTTACGAAATTAACGGGCTTACCAAGCTTCTCGGAAAGTCTCTCCGCAACGGGTGCTAAAGACTCACCCTCGTTGGGGCCGTTTTTCACCTTGCCAAGGTGAGAGCAGAGAACTACCTTGCCGCCGTCAGCAAGGAGCTTGTTGATGGTGGGAAGTGCAGCCACGATACGGGTCTCGTCCGTGATCTTGCCTTCCTTTAAGGGTACGTTGAAGTCGCATCTTACGAGAACGCGTTTGCCCTTAACATTGATATCATCTACCGATTTCTTATTTAATGACATGTTTAAATCCTCCTGTATTGTGATTTTTTATGCAGGCAGGGGACTCCCTGTCCGCCGCGCGGGCGTCACGCTGTGAAACAGCAATGTCGCGTGTGCGCACATAAGAGAAGAGACCCGGCCCAGCGGCCGAGCCTCTTTGATTTACCGACTATATTTCACAGTGCGCAGGTTTGTCTTTTTCAAACCTGCCGATCAAAACTTAGAATTTGTTAGACGTTGTCTTTTGACGTCTTATAAATTCTTTTTGATCTATGCCAGCTCAGAGAAGTACTTGATGGTACGAACCATCTGAGAGGTGTAGCTGTTCTCATTGTCATACCAGGAAACAACCTGAACCAGATTGTCCTCACCTACCATAGTCTGGGTAGCATCGAAGATCGAACCATAGGTGCTGCCTACGATATCGGAAGAAACGATCTCATCCTCATTGTAAGCAAAAGACTCTGTAGCTGCTGCCTTCATTGCTGCGTTGATCTCGTCCTTGGTTACGGACTTCTCTACGGTTGCAACCAGAATGGTTGTGGAACCTGTAGGGGTAGGAACACGCTGTGCGGAACCGATCAGCTTGCCGTTCAGCTCAGGGATAACAAGGCCAATAGCCTTAGCTGCACCAGTGCTGTTGGGAACGATGTTGATCGCGCCTGCGCGGGATCTTCTCAGGTCACCCTTTCTCTGAGGACCGTCAAGGATCATCTGATCGCCTGTGTAAGCGTGGATGGTGCTCATAATACCAGACTTGATGCCTGCCAGATCGTTGAGTGCCTTAGCCATAGGAGCCAGGCAGTTCGTTGTGCAGGATGCTGCGGAAATGATGGTATCGTCAGCCTTCAGTGTCTCGTGGTTTACGTTGTATACGATGGTAGGAAGATCGTTTCCTGCGGGAGCAGAGATAACAACCTTTCTTGCGCCTGCATTGATATGGGCCTGAGCCTTCTCTTTGCTGGTGTAGAAGCCGGAGCACTCCAGAACAACGTCAACCTTGAGCTCACCCCAAGGGCAGTTGTTTGCATCGGGCTCTTTGTAGATCTTTAATGTCTTACCATCAACCGTGATGGAATCCTCGCCTGCGGTTACGGTATCTGCCAGAGCATATTTACCCTGGGAAGAATCGTACTTTAACAGATGTGCCAGCATCTTAGGGCTTGTCAGATCGTTGATTGCTACAACCTCATAACCTTCTGCTCCGAACATCTGTCTGAATGCCAGACGACCGATACGGCCAAAACCATTAATTGCTACTCTTACTGCCATTTTTCGTTCCTCCTGAATCTTGTTTTTTTGTTACTTTGCTATATCATTTTGTCAACCAAATTGGATAAGATTGACAAAATTTTGTCAACGATTTTATTTTACCCAATTTGTCCCAAAAATTCAAGACGTAAATCAAAATATTTTAGGAAATGGCCGCAAAAAAATTGCTGTTTGTATTTTTTCCCCGCATCTACTATACTTGTGGTAGCAGCAGTAAAAGCGTCTTACGCTTGCTGGGAAAGGAGTTTTCCATGTCAATCACAGCAGATTTTCACTTACATTCTTCTTTTTCCGGGGATTCCGACACGCCTATGGAGCAGATGGTCCTCAGAGGGATCGAACTGGGACTGACCGAAATGTGTTTCACAGAGCACAATGACTTTGACTACCCGGTGACCGCCCGGGAGACCGACGGTTTTTTCGAGCTGAATCCCGACGCCTATCTGTATGATTTTCTGAAACTCCGTGATATATACGCTGGCCGCATCGCGCTTCTTTTCGGCGTAGAGCTTGGCTTGCAGCCGCACCTCTCCAAACGCAATGCAGCCTTTGCCAAAGAACACGATTACGACTTCATCATAGGCTCCTCCCATATCTGCCACGGAAAAGATCCCTATTATCCCGCTTTTTATGAGGGACGCCCTCAGGAGGAGGCTTATCTAGAATACTTTACCTCCATCCTGGAAAATCTGAACGCTTACAGCAATTTTGATATATATGGCCATCTGGACTATGTGGTGCGCTACGGCCCGACAAAGGATCAATGCTACTCATACGAAATGTACCGGGAAATATTTGATCAGATTTTGAGGAAGCTGATCTCCCTGGAAAAGGGAATCGAGATCAATACCGCCGCTCTGGCAAAAGGGATGCGGGAACCGAATCCGTGCACCGGCATCCTGAAACGTTACCATGCGCTTGGCGGGGAAATTATTACTGTGGGGAGCGATGCCCATGTACCGGGCCAGATCGCCCACGCCTTTGATAAAGCTGCCGAAATTCTGAAAGACTGCGGTTTTCGCTATTATGCCACCTATGAGAAAAGAACACCCGTTTTCCACAAAATATAGCCCCTTTCACACCAGAGGACACTCTTATGAAAAAAATAACAAGGCCCACTCACAAAACAATAAAGAAAACATTATTTACCGTCTATGCCTTTGTCAGTATCTGCATCACCACATTTATGATTGACCGCATGTTCTCAAATGACTATCCATCCATTTCCCAGCATGTCTCCCTAAACGATTCCTGGGATATCACAATCAACAATCAGACCCATCGGAACGTTTCACTTGACGAGTTCCGTTTTGATATCGTCAACAAAGGCGATACCATCACCATGATGAGGCCCCTGCCCAGCCGTCTTGATTGTGTGGGAAACGCCCTTCTGCTGCAGATCCGGCAGAGCGCAGTCAAAATATACGTTGATGCCGACCAGATCTATCAGTACGGCTTCGACAGAATCAACCAGAACAAAACCGTAGGCAGCGGATACCTTCCTGTGGAACTCCCCGATAACTATGCCGGAAAAACGCTGAAGCTCCATCTCACTGTGGCGGAAGATCAGGCCTTCATCCGGTTCGATCCGATTCGTATTTATGAGTGGAAGAACATCTACCGCGTCATTCTGACGGAAAACAGGGTACCTTTGTTTCTCGGCTGTTTCCTGTCAATCTTCGGCCTTGTCACCTGCTGCATCACCATTTTCGCCCTGTTGTTCTCCAGCAAATTCCAGCGCATCCTATGCATTTCCCTGTTCTCCATCTGCATAGGGCTGTGGACGCTTTGTTATTATAATCTGCTCCTGATCTTTTCCATGCCGCTCTATCTGATCTGTCTGTTAGAGTATATATCCCTCTATCTGGCTCCTCTCCCCCTGCTCATCTATCTGCGGGAAGATGTGACAGCCTTAAACCGTCCCATTATGTATGTGATATACCGCATACTCTTTATCCTGCAGTCTGCCGCCACCACATGTTTTCTGGCCATCCACGCCCTCAATCTGGTTCACTTTACGGAAACATTAAAATACATGCAGATTTTGATCCTCTGCCATCTGATCTACTTTGTTATCGTGGAATTTATGAATCTGCAGATCAGCCAAAAGCTCGTTCACAGACTCTTTCTTCTGGGTATGCTTTTGCTTTCAAGCTGTGTTGGATATGATCTGGTCTTCTATTACTTTGACCGTTATCGTGGTATCACGATCTCTTCCACGAAGGGAGTTGCCTCCCTCGGTCTGGTACTTTTCATTTTCATTCTGCTTGTCTCATTCTATATCACTCTGACCCAGAACCTGATGCGTGAAACAGAGCGGAATTCCCTTATCAAAAGCGCCTACACCGACGAGCTGACGCAGATCCACAACCGCCGCTTCTGCATGGAATATATGAGCCGTGTCAGGGAAATGGAAAAACCAAACCATACCGTTTTCTGCTTTGACCTGAACAATCTGAAAATAACCAACGATACCTACGGTCACGCACAAGGAGATATTCTGATCAAAAGCGCTGCCGAGGTCATCGTCAAAGCCTTTGAGCCGCACGGTATCGTTGCACGGATGGGCGGCGATGAGTTCATCGCCATCGCTGAAACCAACAGCTCGGGGGAAATCTCTTCTATGATAGGAGAGTTTTTGAATGGCATTTCTCAAAAAAATGTTGAAATCCCGGATCTGCATTTGTCTATTGCCTACGGCTATGCCTCCTGCGGCCCAGAAGAATACAATATCGAAAAAATCTATCAAATCGCTGATGACAGGATGTATGAGAATAAGCAGGCCATAAAACGATCGGGCGCTTCGCTTTCTCCCGCTCAGATGATGGTTCCCCCGCCAAGTACATAGTCATCTTCGTAAAATACCACGGCCTGTCCGGGGGTTATTGCCCGGACGGGCTTTTTGAATGTAACACGGATCTGGTCTTCGCCCGCTTTCTCAATCACACATTTTTCTCCCGCATGGGCATAACGTATCTTGGCAGTCACCTCTCTCGGTTCCGGCAGATCCGCCATCCCCATATAATTGATGCGGCCGCAGTACAGCGTATCACCGAACACGTCCAGCGCCTCGCCGATCACCACCTCGTCTGTCTCTGGTCTGATCTCTGTGACAAACACGGGCCGCCCCATTGCCAGGTTTAATCCCTTGCGCTGTCCTACCGTGTAGTGGGTAATGCCCAGATGATGCCCCAGAGTCTCCCCGTCCTTCGTCACAAAGCGGCCGGGCTTTGGCACCCGCTCTCCCGCCTCTCTGTCGATAAAGGCCGCATAGTCATTGTCTGGGATAAAGCAGATTTCCTGACTGTCCGGCTTGTGCGCCACCATAAGTCCCGCTTCCGCAGCCATCTGCCGGATCTCCTCCTTCGTGTACGCCCCCACCGGCATGAGCGTATGGGCGAGCTGTTCCTGTGTGAGACTGTAGAGAGCGTAAGTCTGATCCTTTTTCGCCGTCACCGCGTTTCGAATGGCATATCTGCCGTTTGCAAGCCGCACGATCCCCGCGTAGTGTCCCGTGGCGATATAATCCGCCCCGATCTCCAGACTCCTGTGGAGCATGGCCTCCCACTTCACATAACGGTTGCAGGCGATGCATGGATTGGGCGTGCGCCCGGCCAGATACTCCGCCACGAAATAATCCATGACTTTTTCCCGAAACTCCCGTCTGAAATTCATCACATAATGGGGAATATCCAGCGTCTCTGCCACCCGTCTGGCATCCTCCACCGCACTGAACCCGCAGCAGCCTCCCTGCTCCCCTGCCGCCGCAGGCGTTTCTTCCTGCCAGATCTGCATCGTAACGCCCACCACGTCATAGCCCTGTCTTTTCAATAAAAGGGCTGCCACGGAGGAATCCACGCCTCCGGACATGCCCACCACTACTTTTTCTGCCATACTAATCTCCGTTCCGAAACGTTTTCATATCTGCGACGCCAGCCGCAAATGTGCTGCGGCACGAGCAAATCTGCGGTGCGCCTGCATCTGTCTGCGTCAGTTTTTCGTAAAGCCCTTCCCCGGTTCTCCCCACGCGCCCAAAACTTCCCCCGTATAAGAAAAGTAAGTCTCGCAGGTCGTCGAGACGGGGGCGATCGTTCTCAGCCGTTCGCCCACCGAACTGCTTTCATCCGCAAGCATCTCGTCGTAAAGCACATTTTTTATCCGGCATAAAAACACCTCGCCGTCTTCAAGCGGAATGCTCTGTGCGACCTCCAGCTCAAAATTGACAGGGCTCTCCGTCAGAATCGGCACGTTCAGTATCTCACCCTTGCCGATGTCCGCCTGAAAGTTCATTTTATCCGCATCATATCCCGATTTCATTCCAAGATAATCGGCCATAGGAAGCATTTTTTCTGTGACAAGGTTTGCCGAAAAAACATGTCCCGCCTTGATCCTGTCCTTGGTCAGCTTTTCCCCGCCTATGCAGACCATCGCTCCGAGTGTCTTGTCCCAGCAGTAGCTGAACCAGCAGAACAGACCGAAATCCGGCGCCCCATCCTCCTTGTATGTGCCATATAAAAACAACGTCTGTGGACAAAAATCATTGGTCCCCTGTCTTGATATTTTCGCCATAACTACAATTCCTCCTTCACATTATCCGCTACTCTTCTCAGATACCCCTCAAACGCAAGTATCTCCTCCGCGCTGAAATTTTTGAAATATACCTCATGCATCTTTGCTGAAACTTTGTCGTAGCTTTCTTTCAGATTCTCCGCTTTCCCGGTCAGCGCGATCAGGTTCTTGCGCCTGTCCCCCGGATCCGGCAGACGTCGTAACAGCCCCGCCGCCTCCATCCTGTCAAGCATGCTGGTGAGCGTTGTATTCGCAAGCCCGGTAAGCCTTGACAACTCTATGATCGAGATATGGTCGTGCTGCCAGAGAACATAAAGAATCTTGCCCTGCGCCCCGTTAAACTCGCTGATGTTTTCCTGTTGTAAAATTTTTTCAAACACCCGTCCGCCGATCTGCTTGATCTGCGTGATCAAAAAGCCTGCCTGTGTTTCCATTTCTGCCTCCATAGGTCAAGCGAACATGCCTGCATGTTCCTTTCATCCCCCATCAAAGTTAAAAGAATTTCTTTCAAATTCCTCCCGTGTAAAATAATACCATATAGTATTATTTCTGTCAATCTATTGTATTTTCCCGTCTAAATCGCGCTGTTTTTGCCCGTTTCATACAAACAATATTCGGTCACAAAATTCTATTTTTCTTCATTCCGGCATAAACATAGACCATATCTCACACTTAGATGGTGCTCTATGACGTTAAAAAAATGGAATCACCCTTTGGTGGCCGGAACCGTTATTCTGACCGTAACCGGATTAGTCAGCCGTTTTATCGGCTTTTTTTACCGCATTTTCCTATCCAATGTATTTGGCGCGGAAGGTATGGGCCTCTACCAGCTCATCTCCCCCGTGCTGGCCCTCTCGTTTTCGCTTACCGTGTCCGGCATACAGACCGCCATCTCCAAATATGTGGCCAGCGAAACGAGCACCCGCGATTATAAAAATTCTTTCCGTACACTCTGGGCAGGCTTTCTTGTGGCGATGGCGCTCTCCGCAGCCTGCGCGCTCGGCATCTATGTATATGCGGAACCGATCGCAGCGAATCTTCTTCTGGAGGAGCGGACTGCCCCGCTTCTTCGCATCATTGCGCTCTCCATTCCTATGGCCAGTGTACACTCCTGCATCAACGGCTATTTCTACGGCATCCGCAGGACTGCCATTCCCGCCTTTTCCCAGCTCGCGGAACAGGTTTTCCGGGTTGGCAGCGTATACCTGATCTATTTTGTCTGCCAGAAACATGGACTTACGCCTACCATCAGCTTCGCCGTAGTGGGCCTGGTAATTGGTGAAAGCGCCTCCATGATCGTCTCAGTAGTGGCAATTTTAGCCCGCGCGCACCAGGTATTTCCCGCCTGCGGACACACTGTTTCCCCGGGATTGTCCCGCTTCCCGGCACAGTCCACACATGCGCCCCGACTTTTTGGACGCTATCAGGTGTCCCGGCCGCTTCCCTCCGTGCTTTCCATCTACCGGCGCATCACGGGGCAGCTCTTACAGCTCGCCGTCCCGCTTTCAGCCAACCGTCTGGTACTGAACCTTTTGCAGAGTGTGGAGGCAATCTACATACCGAACCGTCTGATGGCATACGGCTTAAGCAACGCGGACGCCCTGAGCGTCTACGGTGTGCTCACCGGCATGAGCCTGCCGTTAATTCTGTTCCCCTCCGCCATCACCAACTCCGTCTCCGTACTGCTCCTGCCCATCGTGTCCGAAGCGGACGCCGGCGGCAACAAAAACGCGGTGCGGCGCGCCATCTTTACCTCGATCCGCCTCTGCCTCCTGCTGGGCTTTTTCTTCACCGCCCTGTTTCTGGTATTCGGCAGACTTGCCGGACGCCTGCTCTTCCACTCGGAGCTGGCGGGCAGTTTTATCCTGACGCTCAGTTTCCTGTGCCCTTTCATGTACATTGCCAGTATGCTTAACAGTATCTTAAACGGGCTCGGCAAGACCATCCGCACCTTCCTGTTCAGTGTGGCAAGCCTGCTTCTGCGTCTGTTGTTCGTATTTTTTGCCATTCCGCGTTGCGGCATACAGGGATATCTCTGGGGAATGCTCGCCAGCCAGATACTGCAGACGCTTCTGTGTACCGTGTCAGCGCTCCGCTTTTCGCGCACTTTTACTTGCGATTCTTCACGCAATATACTATAATGTAGATGTTTTTGCGAGAGAAACGAAACTATGATAAAGGCGAAACGGTAATCACGTTTTTGCCGGGAGGTAACCATGTCATTTCAATATGTAGCTAAATTACCCACCCCCGACGAGATCCGCGAGCGTTTTCCCATGCCCGCCCATCTGGTGGAGGTAAAGAGAGAAAGAGATATCGAGATCCGGGACGTGATCACCGGAAAGAGCAAAAAATTTATCGTGATCATCGGTCCCTGCTCCGCCGACAACGAGGAGGCAGTCTGTGATTATGTAAACCGCTTGGCGAAAGTCAACGAAAAAGTAAAGGACAAGCTGATACTTGTCCCCCGTATTTATACGAATAAGCCGCGCACCACAGGTGAAGGCTACAAGGGAATCGTAAGCCAGCCCGACCCGGAGAAGAAACCCGATTTTACAAGCGGCCTGATCGCCATGCGCAAAATGCACATCCGCGCCATAGAGGAAACAGGACTGACCGCCGCCGACGAGATGCTCTACCCCGACAACTGGGGCTATGTGGAGGACATCCTATCCTATGTGGCAATCGGCGCGCGCTCCGTGGAGGACCAGCAGCACCGCATGACCGTCAGCGGCTTCGACGTAGCCGCCGGAATGAAAAATCCCACCAGCGGCACCCTCTCCGTGATGCTAAACTCCATCTACGCGGCACAGCATCCCCACGAGTTCACCTACAGAGGCTATGAAGTCAGCACAGGCGGCAACCCGCTGGCACACGCGGTACTCCGTGGTTCCACGAACAAACACGGCAGAAGCCTGCCGAATTATCACTACGAAGACCTAAACACCCTGTTTATGCTGTATCAGGATTACGATCTGGTCAACCCCGCATGTGTCATCGATGCGAACCACAATAACTCCGACAAGAAGTACGAGCAGCAGATCCGTATCGTCAAAGAGGTCATGCACAGCCGGAGATTAAACAAGGACATTCACAGCATGGTCAAAGGCGTGATGATTGAAAGCTATATCGAGGAAGGCTGCCAGAAAATCGGCGAAGGCATTTACGGCAAGTCCATCACCGACCCCTGTCTTGGCTGGGAAGCGTCGGAACGGCTGATTTATGATATTGCGGAATATGAATAAAGCAAATAACCGACTGCTGCGCCCCGTTTTGCGGGGCGTTTATTTTTGCTTGACTTTGGTATGAAATCGTACTATAATCCCTTCAATAGTATGATTTCATACTATTTTAATGATCCCTCATACACACTGACGCCGGAAACATGGAGGACGAAGAAATGACCCCTGATTTTTCAAAAGAACTGCGACGATTCAATTATCTGCTGAGCGAAACGGAGTCCGCCTACCATGAAGCAGCATCCAGACTGGGTCTTCCCGAAAGCTCCATGATGGTTCTCTACGCAGTCTGTCACGCCGGAACTTCCTGCCCGCTCCGGGACATATGCCGCAACGCCGGCGTCAGCAAACAGACCATCAATTCCGCGCTCCGCAGGCTGGAGGCGGAAGGACTCATCTATCTGGAAAATACCGGCGGCAAAAATAAAACCGTATTTCTTACCACGGAAGGGCAAAAGCTGGCCGGACGGACCGCCGCCAAAGTCATTGCCATAGAGAATGAAATTTTTGCCTCGTGGACGAAAGAAGATGTGAAGCAGTATCTGTCGCTGACAGAACGGTATTTAGAAGATTTCCGGGAACGTTTGCGGTACTTGAAACAAGATTAGTTTACATAACACTATTGCTATATCAAAGGATGTGATTTTATGAAGAAAAGTATACAGTTATCAGACCACTTTACTTACAATAAGCTTCTGCGCTTTACCATGCCCTCCATCATTATGATGGTATTTACCTCCATCTACGGCGTGGTGGACGGGTTCTTTGTGTCCAACTTTGCGGGAAAGACCGCCTTTGCCTCCGTCAATCTGATTTTTCCCTTCATTATGATTCTCGGCGGCATGGGCTTTATGATCGGCACCGGCGGCACGGCTCTGGTCTCCCTTGTGCTCGGCACAGGCGACCGTGAAAAGGCTGACCGCTATTTTTCCATGATGGTTTACCTTACCCTGCTTCTCGGCATTGTCCTGTCTGTGGCCGGTTTTCTTTTTACACGCCCTATGGCTTCCTTTCTGGGCGCAACGCCGGAGATGATGGAGGACTGTGTCCTTTACGGACGCATTGTCTTCTGTTTTATCACCACATTCATGCTGCAGAATGTGTTCCAGAGCTTTCTGATTGCGGCGGAACGGCCGAAGCTTGGCCTTCTGGCAACCATAAGCGCGGGCGTGACCAATATGTTTCTCGACGCCCTCTTTGTGGGCGTATTCCGATGGAGTGTGGCGGGCGCAGCCCTTGCCACGGGCATCAGCCAGTGCGTGGGCGGCATGCTTCCCCTGCTCTATTTTATCCGCCCCAACACAAGCCTTCTGCGGCTCACTCCGGCAAAGCTGGAAATCAAGCCAATCCTGCAGGCGTGCGCCAACGGCTCGTCGGAACTGATGAGCAACATTTCCGCCTCCGTTGTCAGTATGATCTATAATTTTCAGCTTTTAAAGTATGTCGGTGAAAACGGTGTCTCCGCATACGGCGTGCTGATGTATGTGCAGTTTATCTTTATCGCCATCTACATCGGCTACTCCATCGGCGCATCGCCCATTGTCAGCTACCACTACGGCGCGGGAAACGACGGAGAACTGAAAAATATGTTCAAAAAGAGCGTGCTGCTGATGGCCGGCACAAGCATCGTGCTTACCGCCGCCGCCTTTCTGCTGGCCGCGCCGCTCTCCAGCATATTTGTGGGTTATGACGCAGAGCTGTTTGCGCTGACTTGCCACGCGTTCCGGCTCTTTGCCTTCTCCTTCCTGCTGGCAGGCTTTAATATTTTCACCTCATCCTTTTTTACCGCCCTCAACAACGGCGCGGTTTCGGCAGCGATCTCCTTTATGCGGACACTGATTTTCCAGACTGCGTCCGTGCTGATCCTGCCGCTCCTCTTCGGTGTGGACGGCATCTGGTGGGCGATCACTGCCGCCGAGATGTTCGCCTTCGCGCTCTCCGCCGCCTTCCTGTTTGCAAAACGCGGAAAGTACCATTATATATAACGCTTCCGGGTAAAACGGCTGCTCATTTTCGACACCCCTGCTTATACGTGTGAACAGACGCAAAAAAGCACGGGGTGTTTTTTGAAACAGTCCCATGCCTTCCATTGCTTGGCTTTATATCACACTGTCATTCCATTTTGTCCACGCTGCAGCCAAATCTTCGCCGCCCGCAGTCTCCTGCCCTGTCATCCACGCGGGTGCGCCTTTGCATACACCTCTCTGATATGATTGTGGTTCAGATTCGCATAAATCTGTGTGGTAGATATATCGGAATGCCCGAGCATTTCCTGAACGCTCCGCAGATCCGCACCGTTCTCCACCAGATGCGCCGCGAAAGAATGCCGCAGTGTATGCGGTGTAATATCCGCCTGAATATCCGCCTTCTTCGCATAGTGCTTGATCAGCTTCCAGAACCCCTGTCTGCTCATGGGCTGCCCCGAACAGTTCGCAAACAGCACCTCCGACTTCTTATTCTCCAACATTTCCTCCCTGGTGCCGTCCAGATACCGGGCCATCGCGTTCTTGGCCGCCGCACCGAAAGGAATGATCCGCTCCTTGTTGCGGTCACGGCAGAGAATAAAGCTCATCTGCATATTCACATCGGAAAGGTTCAGCGTGATTAACTCTGTCACGCGGATTCCCGTGGCGTAGAGAAGCTCTAACATCGCTTTGTCCCGGATCTCTTTGGGACTGTTCCCCGAAGGCTGTTCCAAAAGCCGCACCACCTCATCCGGCGACATAATCTCCGGCGCCTTCTTCTCGATCTTTGGCGCCTTGAGCTTATCGGCGATATCCTCCTCCACCAGTCCCTCCTGCACCATATAATGATAGAACGCCTTCAGAGATGCGATATTGCGTGAAACTGTAGCCGCCGCAAACTTACTGTCCTCCAGAAACCTCACATAGTCCGTCAGATCCTGCGCTTTCATATTCTTCGCCTCACAGATGCCCCTCGACTCCATAAAATGCGATACCTTTTCCAGATCCCTTCTATAAGACATCTCCGTATTCCCGGAAGTATTCTTCACATTATGTAAATACGTGATAAATGCACCAATCTCTTTTTCCATTTACTCGGAGGCCCTTCCCTGTGCGTTCTCTTTATGTAAATCAAAACGTCGTCTGAGTACCATTATAATCAGATTTTTTTAGAAAAGCAAATGGAATTTTTCTTGAATTTACGGGCATTTGCGCCCTTTTTCTGAAGAAGCACAACATATCGTCCATATATGATTTTATGTCTACTACATCTTGAAAAAAGCAATCATAAAATTTTTTCAGAAGATTTTTAAGACAAAATGCAGAATACCAGGATTGACATAACTCTCCAACAGACATCCCATTATGACAACTATCATAATACCAATGATCTGCGCACCTTTTCTCAGATAAAAGCGACTGCTGTACCTCTCATATCCCTCCATCTGCGTCCCTCTCGCATAAAGCGTCCGATTTACATCAGCCGCCCAAAAAAAGAGCAGGATATACGCAGGAACAAGCAGCAGCGCCTGGGGAAAGAGAACCGCCGCCATGAACAAAAGGCCCCGTATTCCGTAACGGATCACCGCCACAGACAAAAGGCATCCCGCTGAAAGGCCCATATAACAAATATAAGCACAAAGAAACGGCATACCGATCAGAGTCGTGGAAACCAGACACAAAAAACAGCCCGTAAAGAGCCGGTGCCTGAGAATATATCCCACCAGGCCCTCTCCCGCCGGTCTGCTGCTTTTCAGTCTGTTCATCATCTCCGCCCCCAACAGGCTGCCGTTTCTGATCCAGGTCTCATGTCCCAGATTCACAAGCAGAATTCCTATAAAAAGACCGATCATAAACAGATACGCCATATAGTAGCCGTTCTTGATCCCAAACTGTCTGCGCAAGATCGCACCGCCTTTTCCAAGTTTCTATAGGACAGTATATGTCCGGGAAGGACGAGGCATGACTGCATCCTGCGCATTTTTAGTTTACATAACACATCTTACTTACCGTACTTCGCCTTGTATGCGAGAATGGCGGACACAGTCTTTCCATCCTGAATCTTGCAGTCATAAATCATCTGTACCAGCTCGTCAAGATCATGACTTTCCGCATTCAAAAATTCATCCTCATCCAGATGCTGGCTGCCAGGCTTTAAATCTGTTGCAAGATACACATCTATCTTTTCATTGCAGAAAGCAACGGTCGTGCGCAATGTCAGGAGAAGTTCCAGATTACCCGCCACATAGCCGGTCTCCTCCTCCAGTTCCCTGGCCGCCGCCTCTTTTGTCGGTTCATCTACGCTGTTGAGCCCGCCTGCCGGAATTTCCAGCGTCTCCCGGTCCAGCGCATTGCGGTATTGTCTCACCATCAGGAGCTTCCCATCTTCCTTCACAGCCACGACTGCCGCCGCGCCCTTGTGATCAATCAGATCCCACTTGACCACATTGCCGTTTGCCACGCGGATCGTATCCTGATAATAATCAATGATTGCACCCTTGTGTATCAGTTCCCTGCCTAAACGTTCATAATGATTGTCTGCCATTTTATCTGTATCCTTTTCTCAAACCGTTACCGTTTCCACCGTATCGTTCCCACTCAAACGGGCAGTCCGCCCGCTTCCTTTCAAGCAGTCTCTGCAACCGCCTCCTGCAGCAGCTTCTCCACACTGACCATCTTCACGCACAGCACGAACACATCTGTTGCCTGCGCCATCTCCTCCGCCGTCGGATAGGTGGGAGCAATACGGATATTGCTGTCTTTCGGATCTTTTCCGTAAGGGAAAGTTGCTCCCGCTCCTGTCAGAACCACCCCCAGCTCCTTACATCTGGACACGATCTCTTTCGCACAGCCCTCCAGCGCTTCAAAGGAGATGAAATAGCCGCCAAGCGGTTTCGTCCACTCGCCTATCCCCAGTCCGCCAAGTTCCTGCTCCAGAACCGTAAGCACCGCCTCAAACTTGGGTCTGATGATGTCTGCATGCTTCTTCATATGGGCGAGCATCCCTTCCAGATTCTGAAAATATCTGGCATGACGCAGCTGGTTCACCTTATCATAACCGATCGTCCGCAGCGTCAAAGTCTTCTTGATATCCGCCAGATTTGCCGGGGATGATGCCATCGCCGCTATACCTGCGCCGGAGAATGTGATTTTGGAAGTGGAGCAGAACTCATAAACCATGTCAGGACTGCCCGCTTTCTCACACTCCGTTAAAATTTCAAGAAGCCTATCCTGCTTATCCTCATAGAGATGATGCACGGCGTAAGCGTTATCCCAGTAAATACGGAAATCTGCCGCTGCCGGCTTTAGAGCCGCAAACCGTCTCACAGTCTCATCGGAGTAAGTGATACCCTGCGGATTGGAATACTTGGGCACACACCAGATTCCTTTCACTGTCTCGTCCTTTGACACATATTTTTCTACCAGATCCATATCGGGACCGCTGGCTGTCATAGGAATCGGAATCATCTCGATACCAAAATGCTGGGTGATTGCAAAATGCCTGTCATAGCCCGGAACAGGACATAAAAATTTAACTTTATCCAGTCTGCACCAGGGAGTCGCCCCCATCACGCCATGCGTAACGGAGCGGGAAATCATATCATACATAATAGAAAGGCTGGAATTGCCAAAGACAATCACACTGTCCGCCGAAACTCCCATCACATCCGCCATCAGATGCTTCGCCTCCGTGATGCCATCCATCAGACCGTAGTTTCTTGTGTCCATGCCTTCCATAGACTTCATATCCGACTCGGAATTTAAAACATCCAAAAGACCCATCCCCATATCGAGCTGTGCCGGCTCCGGCTTGCCTCTGGACATATCAAGCTGTAATCCCTTTCCTTTCGCCTCGACAAACTGCCTGTCAAGCTCTGCCTTCTGTGCCATGAGCTCTTTTCTGGTCATCACATTGTACGCTTTCATAGTACCCTCCTGCATCCTTGTAATCATGCTATTGAATAATTGTATACAATCATACACTGGTATTTATTCTACTATAAGTATGCCAATTTCACAAGTATGCATATACGACAATTTTCTGTATTTCTATGGCCATTTTATGGTAAAAATGTTAAATACATATGGGGCTGTGTGCATAAGCAGACTCGAAACGCTTCTGACTCTGCTTATGCGCGCAAAAAACCCCGCAGAATAAAATCTGCGGGGTTTTGTACTATTTGGCATAGTCTATGACACGACTCTCTCGGATCACATTTACCTTGATCTGTCCGGGATATTCCAATTCTGCCTCAATCTGCTTGGAAATATCTCTCGCGAGCAGCACCATATCAGAATCATTGATCTGTTCCGGAACTACCATTACACGAATCTCTCTACCTGCCTGAATAGCAAAAGATTTGTCCACACCTTTGAAATTGTTTGTGATGTCTTCTAATTGTTTCAGTCTTGTTGTATATGTCTCTAATGTCTCTCTTCTTGCACCCGGTCTCGCCGCAGAAATCGTATCGGCCGCCTGCACCAGACATGCAATCAGAGTCTGGGCTTCCACATCCCCGTGATGGGATTCCACCGCGTTAATGACAACCGGCCCTTCTTTATACTTCCTGCAAAGTTCTACGCCAAGCTGGATATGAGATCCTTCCATCTCGTGATCCACTGCTTTACCGATATCGTGCAGCAGTCCCGCACGCTTGGCCATTCTGACATCCAGCCCCATCTCCGCTGCCAGCAAGCCCGAAAGCTGTGCCACTTCAATGGAATGCTTCAGAGCGTTCTGGCCATAGCTGGTTCTGAACTTCATCTTACCAAGCAGTCTCACCAATTCTGGATGAATACCATGTACGCCGACTTCGAGGGTGGCAGCTTCGCCCTCCTCTTTCATCATTACTTCGACTTCCTTCTGCGCCTTCTCGACCATTTCCTCGATTCTGGCCGGATGAATACGCCCGTCCACAATCAGCTTCTCGAGTGCGATCCTTGCCACTTCCCTGCGGATCGGGTCAAAACCGGAGAGAATAACCGCTTCGGGCGTATCGTCAATGATTAAGTCCACGCCCGTCATCGTCTCGAGAGTTCTGATATTACGTCCCTCTCTTCCGATGATCCTGCCCTTCATTTCATCATTGGGAAGCTGTACCACGGAAATCGTGGTCTCGGACACATGATCTGCCGCACATTTCTGAATGGCAGTAACGACGTACTCTTTCGCCTTCTTGTCCGCTTCCTCCTTCGCCCTGCTCTCCATCTCCTTAACCATGACAGCAGTTTCGTGTTTTACTTCATCCTCAACAATTTTCAACAGATAATCTTTTGCCTGTTCGGAGGTCAACCCAGAGATTCGTTCCAGTTCCTGTAATCTTTGCTCGCTCAGTTTAGAAATTTCTTCGCGCTGCTTGGACAGAGCTTCTTCCTTCTGCGCCAAACTTGCTTCCTTCTTCTCAATAGCGTCGGCCTTCTTGTCGATGTTCTCTTCCTTCTGCTGAACGCGCCGCTCATAGCGCTGCGCTTCGGCGCGACGTTCCTTGATTTCCTTGTCCAGTTCATTCTTCGTGCGAATGGACTCTTCCTTGACCTCAAGCAGCGACTCTCGCTTCTTCGTCTCAGCAGTTTTGAGAGCTTCGTCGATAATCTCTCTGGCTTTCTCGTCCGCGTTACCGAGCTTTGCTTCCACCATCTTTTTCTGATAGTTTATCGCAATCACCGCAGTAGCCGGAACAGCGATCACCAGTGTGACGCCTATTGCCAACAAAACTTGCCACCACATTACAGGAGCACCTCCTTATTTAGTTTTCATTGTACATTACCAAATCTATTGACGGCTGTCATCTGTTTCCAAATAATAACAGCCCGATAGTTAGCAAAACTACAACAAATTAATTCTATACTGAATTTTATGTTATGTCAAGCAAAAGAGCTCTGTTAATCGCCTCAGAATGAAAGCCTTTTCGGTATAGAAAAGCGTACATTCTCTGTTTCTCCTGTCTGTCGGAAGTTTGGGCGTCATATTTTTTCTTTTCCAGCAGGCTTCTTATCATAGCCGTCTCATCCTGCCTCGTCCCTTCCTCCTCCAGCTCCTCGAAAACGGCGCGGATCATATCTTTGCTGATCCCTTTTCGAAGCAGATCCTGCTCGATCCGCGTCCGGCTCTTTCTGTCCATATGATAGACGACAAAGTCCTTTGTATAGCGCAGATCATCCACATAACCGTAGGATTCCACATAGGCGAGGGCCTCCTCGATACACGGCTCCGGGTATTCTCCGTCCCGCAGCTTCTCCCGCAGCCCGGCCGATGTATATTGCCTTTTCTGCAGCAGATTCATGGCCCGCTTCTTCGCCCGCAGCGGCAGAATTTCCTCCCGGATCTCACGCAGACTCTCCTCCGTGATCTCTTCCCCTGTTCTGATTCCCAGCCGGTTCAACTCTCCTCTGTAAAGCACGAAGGCCGGACGTTCCTCTATGTATACCTTATAGCGGCCTTTCCCCATTTCCGTAAGCTGTGTAACGATCATAGCATTTCCTCTGCGGCTTCCGCCCTATTCTTCTTTGCGCACCCTTTCTCGTTCTGCCCCGTTCACCTTTGAGCGGCTTTTCTCATTTCTGGCCCCGTTCTCTTATTTCTCGCCTTCCTTATCGTCCTTGGCCGCCTTTGCAGACTTCGATGTCTTTTCGGACGATGCCTTTTCTGCCGGCGCCTCCTCCACGGAATCTGTCTCCATATTAAAGAGCTCCCTGACCTTTCTCTCCACCTCTGCACAGATCTGCGGGTTATCCTTCAGATACTGCTTCGCGTTCTCCCTGCCCTGTCCGATCTTATTTCCTTCGTAAGCATACCATGCGCCGCTCTTGTTGATGATATTATTCTCCGCCGCCAGATCCAGAATATCTCCCTGCGTGGAAATTCCCTGTCCGAACATAATATCAAATTCCGCCTCCTTGAAGGGCGGAGCCACCTTATTTTTAACGATCTTGACGCGGGTTCTGTTACCAATCACCTCACCGCCCTGCTTGAGCGCTTCGATCCTTCTGACATCCAGTCTGACGGAAGAGTAGAATTTCAAGGCACGGCCGCCCGTGGTCGTCTCCGGGTTTCCGAACATAACGCCCACTTTTTCACGGAGCTGGTTGATAAAAATAACCGTACAGTTGGATTTGCTGATCACCGCCGTCAGTTTTCTGAGTGCCTGGGACATCAGTCGGGCCTGCAGACCCACATGACTGTCGCCCATATCACCGTCAATCTCCGCCTTCGGCACAAGAGCCGCCACAGAGTCCACTACAATGATGTCCACAGCCCCCGAGCGCACCATCGTCTCCGTAATCTCCAGAGCCTGCTCACCGCAGTCCGGCTGGGAAATATACAAATTATCAATATCCACGCCGATATTTTTCGCGTAGACGGGATCTAATGCATGCTCCGCGTCAATAAACCCGGCAATGCCGCCGCGCTTTTGTACCTCTGCAATCATATGCAGGGTAACCGTGGTTTTACCGCTGGACTCAGGGCCGTAAATCTCAATCACTCTCCCCTTCGGTATACCGCCAAGTCCCAGTGCGATATCCAGACTTAAGGATCCCGTGGGAATCGTCTCCACATTCATCTGCACGGAAGGATCGCCCAGCTTCATAATGGCTCCCTTTCCGAACTGTCTCTCTATCTGGCCTAAGGCCGCATCCAACGCTTTTAATTTTTCATCTCTTTCCATGATTCCCTCCATGTCAAGGCGGTATCTCCGCCTCCGTTTGTAGAACATCTGTTCTTATCATAGAATAAAACAAATGTTCGTTTTTGTCAACTTCCAATTTAATAAAACGATCTTATCACTTTCTATGTCCCATAAATGACACTTTACCTCCTTTCCTCTGCAAATTTGAACCTACATGGAAATCGTGGCGAAATGCCGGACATGCATATGCATACAGATTCCATTTTCTCAGATAAAATCAGTCTACCAGAGAAGCCCGAAAACCGCAAGCGTTTCTTTGTAAACACCCGGAAACACCCAAAAAATCCCGGAAATCATACATTTTTTCTTCTCTCACTCACTGTCTTTTTATGCGACAGAAAAAAGCCCCTGAAACTTCGGCTGTTCCAGGGACTTTTCTTCTTTTTTGGTTTTTCTCTTTTTAGATCTTCCGTTCGTATACGCCGTTCTCCTTCACGAACCCGACCTTTTTCAGATACTCCTCGTGTCCGCCCGGTGCATTCGGGAAAGAAAGCTTTGCAATTCCCTGCCCGCTGAGCTCACCGTAAAGGTATCTTCCCACAGAGCAGTCACGGTACTGCGGCGTCGTGTAATCCAAAGCGATCTCCAGACTTTTGTCCGCTTTCACCCGCCCGATCAGCACCCCTGCCGGAACGGTGTCGTGCACGACCATATAGGCAGCGGCATCCTCTATCTTTCCGGGGCAAAAATCAGGGAAAAATTTTTTGATATCTTCCGCATAATGGTTTAAGAAATACTTAAGTCCTGCCGCCTCCGGCTCCTCGCATATCACTTCGTAGTGTTTCGGTGATTTCAAAAGCTTATACAGGTTGTACATATTAATCCCTACCAGGCAGAGGTTCATAAGCGCTGTGGGATAAGACCCGATAATGGTCGCATACACCGTAAAAATAATCGCTCCAACGGAATTGACTATCCTCAGCCTGATCACTGAAGTCATCAGGAAGGACACCAGCACGAGCAGAGACGAAAAATAGCCGATCAGCTCCACAATCATATGTGTATCCATTGCCGTCATACTCCTTTCGCAAGCCTGCTTGTCCCAAGCCTGTCGGCGCCGAGTCTGATAAACTCCTCCGCATCCTTAAAGTCTGCAATGCCTCCGGCCGCCTTGATCTTCACATGCTCTCCCACATTTTCTTTCATAAGGGCGATGTCCGCAAAGGTGGCTCCGCCCGTGGAAAAGCCGGTTGAAGTTTTGATGTACTCAGCCCCTGATTTCGTGACAATCTCACACATCTTTTTCTTTTCCTCTTCTGTCAGCAGGCAGGTCTCGATGATGACCTTCAGGATTTTGCCGTCACATGCCTCATGCACCTTTCGGATCTCCTCCTCCACCTCGTCATAGAGGCCGTCCTTCAAAAGACCGATGTTGATAACCATGTCAATCTCCGCCGCGCCGTTAGCCACAGCATCCTTCGTCTCGAACACCTTCACCGCCGTGGTGCTGTAGCCGTTTGGGAAACCGATCACGGTACAGATGGGCAGTTTTCCCTGCACATAGTCCGCCGCCCGCTTCACATAGGAAGCCGGGATACAGGCAGACGCCGTCTCATACTGCATACCCGCATCAAGAATTGCCTTAATCTCCTCCCAGGTGGCCGTCTGTGCAAGCAGCGTGTGATCTACCTTTTTTAAAATCTCTTTCTTGTCCATAGCAATACCTCTTTCTACCTATTATAATTTGATGATACCGCGCTTACTTCAGTTCCCCGAGCACAGACTTTCCGATCGTCCCCTCCGGCATCTGCAGGCCGAAATTGTCCGCGATGGTGGCGCCGATCAGTGCAAAGCAGTCTCCGTCAGCCAGCCGGCCCGCCCCCTGCATGGAAGGAGAGTATGCCAGAAACGGCACTCTTTCCCTGGTATGATCCGTCCCTGTATGGGTTGGGTCGTTCCCGTGGTCCGCTGTGAGGATGAGCAGGTCGTCCTCCTGTAAAAGGGGAAGCAGTTCTCCCAGCTTCTCATCGAAGTTTTCAAGCTCCTTTGCGTAGCCGGCCACATCCCTGCGGTGCCCCCACAGTGCGTCGAAGTCCACGAGGTTTACATAACACAACCCGGTAAAGTCCCTCTTCGCAATCTCAATGGTCTGCTCCATGCCGTGCACGGAACTCTTGGATTTATTGGACTCAGTCAGTCCTTCCCCGTCGAAAATATCAAATATCTTGCCCACGGATATGACGGAAAGCCCGGCGTCTTTTAACGCGTTGAGAGCGGTCTTGCCGAAAGGCTTTAATGCATAGTCGTGGCGGTTGCTGGTCCGTTTAAATTCGCCCCGCTTCTTGCCCACATAAGGTCTGGCAATGACCCTGCCGACTTTCCACTCGTCCCGCATGGTAAGCTCCCTTGCAATCTCACAGCAGCGGTACAGCTCGTCAAGTCCGAAGGTCTCCTCATTGCCGCAGATCTGCAGCACGGAGTCCGCCGAAGTGTACACAATCATATGCCCGGTAGCAATCTCCTCCTCAGCCAGCTCTTCCAGAATTTCTGTGCCGCTGGCGCTCTTGTTGCCGATGATGGTGCGCCCGGTTCTGGCGGACAGCTCATCAATCAGCTCCTTCGGAAAGCCCGTCTCCGTAAAGGTCTGGAATGGCGTGGTGACATGCAGTCCCATCATCTCCCAATGCCCGGTCATGGTATCCTTGCCCGCGCTCGCCTCATTCAGCTTCGCGAAGTATGCAAGGGGTTTCTCCACAGGCTCCACACCCTTGAGGGGATGCAGATTCGCCATACCCAGTTTCTGCAGATTCGGAATGCGAAACGGATCCGTATTCGCCGCGATATGCCCAAGCGTATCCGTCCCTGCATCGCCGTAAGCCTGCGCATCAGGAAGCGCGCCCACGCCGAGGGAATCAATAACAATCGTAAATATTCTCTTATACTTGCTCATTTTTTACCTCTTTTCTTCTTACAAACTTATCTTCTACCCTTCACATAGGGCACGCCGTCCGCTTTAGGAGCCACGGACTTGCCGATGAAGAGAATCAGAATCACGATGGTCAGCACATAAGGAAGCATCGCCAGAATTTCTGTCGGAACAGCAACTGCCCCGCCGCCAAGCACCACCGTCAGCGCCTGGGAGAATCCGAAGATCAGACATGCCCTGTACGCGCCCAGGGGCTTCCATTTACCGAAGATCACGGCAGCCAGCGCGATAAATCCCTGTCCTGCGACGGATGTCTGTGTAAACTGCGCCACAATACCGAGTGTCACTGTGGCTCCGCCGATTCCTGCCAGAATGCCTGAAAGGATCACACATATATAACGGGTTTTGTATACATTGATGCCGAGCGTATCCGCCGCCGCAGGATTCTCACCTACTGCAAGAATGCGCATGCCCCATTTGGTGCGGTAGAGCACAAACCACATCGCCACAGCGAACAGCAATGCCACAATCACCATGATATCCACATTCAGGTTCGCCCATATGCCTTCCGCACCGCTTCCGAAGATCTTCGGGAGCTTATTTGCCACCGGGTAGGACATGGTCGCGCCGTCAAAGGCGAGCCGGCAGAAGAATACCGCAAGAGCCGGGCCAAGCAGGTTGATCGCCACACCGCTTATGGTCTGATCCGCCTGACAGGTGATCGCCGCCACCGCGTGAAGCAGAGCCAGAATACCGCCGGCAAGAGCCGCACACAGCACACCGATCCAGGGACTGCCGCTGTAATATCCCGCCGCTGCCCCGGCAAAAGCGCCGAAGGTCATCATGCCCTCTATGCCGATGTTAACAACGCCGGACCGCTCTGACAGCACGCCGCCCAGTGCACCGAATACCATCGGTGTGGAGTACAGCAGCGTGACACCGAGTAACAACGTAATCGTATTCATCATCATTTTACACCTCTTTTCCCCATTTTATCAACCAGAACCGGCACCATATCCTTGAGCGCGATCAAAAATACAATCGTACCGATCAGAATACTGATAATCTCCGACGGAGCGCCTACCACATACTGGATGGACTGTCCGCCATACAAAAGGCCGCCGAACAGAAGTCCCGCAAAGATACATCCAATGGGGGAACCGCCCGCTATGAACGCCACCGACAGGCCATTCAGACCGTTTGACTCAAAGGCGGAAAGCTGGGAAATCCCGTGAGGATTGTTGCCCGCTATGGCGATCGATGCAGCGATTCCAGACAGGGCGCCCGCAATCAGCATGGTCTGCACCATATTTTTTCCCACATTGATGCCTGCAAACTCCGCCGCGTCCCTGTTGCTTCCAACCGCGCGCAGCTCATACCCCTTGGTCGTCTTGTAGAGCAGGAAAGAAACCGCAAAGGTGAGGGCAATGGCAATGAAGATACCGGCATTGGCATCCGTCCGCAGGATATCGCCGATCACGGGGTGCTCCTGCACAAACTCTGCCGCCGCTTCGGTGGTCTTCCAGTTCGTGAAAAAGGAGATAAATCCAGACTCATTGATCGCGTAGGTGCCGTCCGAGTCCGGCTTGTGGAACCGCTCTATGTTGCACACGAAATTGGAGAAATAGAGCGCCATCCAGTTCAGCATGATACCCACAATCACTTCGTTGATGTTATATTTCGCCTTCAGCCACCCGGCAATTCCTCCGTAGAGCGCGCCCGCCGCTGCGCCCACAAGCAGCACGAGAGGCACTTCGATGATGGCAGGAAAGTCACAGACGATGCCCACCACATTGGCCGCCACCGCGCCCACAATGAACTGTCCCTCCGCACCGATATTGAACAGGCCCATCTTGTATGCAAACGCCACGCTGACACCTGTCAGAATAATGGGTGTGCTCTTGATAATCACGTTGGAAATATACTTCGGTCTTCCGAAAATGCCGCCCAGCAGCACGCCGAATGCCTCAAAAGGATTGTAACCCGAAGCCGCCAGAATTACCGTCGCCACCAGAAATCCGCAGAATATGGCAATCAGAGTGGCGGTAATCGGTTTCTTTAAGATTTTAACTGTTTTTTCCATCTAATGTTCCTCCTGCCATAATTAATCCAATTGTCTTTTCGTCCACCTCACCCTGTTTAAAGGTACAGCGGATGGCGCCGTCGTAAATGACCCCGATGGTGTCCGAGACGTTCATCACCTCGTCCAGCTCCAGCGAGATGAGAAGCACTGCCTTCCCTTTGTCCCGCTCCCTGACAAGCATCTTGTGAACGTACTCGATGGCTCCCACATCCAGTCCTCTGGTAGGCTGCACAGCGATCAAAAGGTCGGGATTGTTGGCGATTTCCCTGCCGATAATCACCTTCTGCTGGTTGCCGCCGGAAAGTCCTCTGATCGCCAGCTCCTCGCAGGAGTCCGGGCGCACATCGTAGTCCTTCAAAAGACCGGAGGCAAATTTGCGGATTTCCTTTCTGTTTAAAATGCTCTTCTGTGAAAAAGGCTCTTTCATGTATGTGTCAAGCACCGCATTGTCCTCCACCGAAAAATCCAGAACAAGTCCCCGTTTCTGCCGGTCCTCGTGGATCGTTGCAATGCCCGCATCCATAGTCTCCCGCGTGGTTCTGTTTTCAATATTGTTTCCATTGATGCGGATGGTTCCGCTCTCCACCTTAATCAGGTTTGTGATCGCCTCCACCAGCTCCTTCTGCCCGTTGCCGTCAATTCCTGCAATGCCGAAGATTTCTCCCCGCCTCACCTGCATGGACAGATTCTTGAGCACATACACGCCGCGGTTATCTTTCGCAGTCAGCCCGCTGACCTCAAACACCACGTCTCCGGGCTTCGCCTCCTCCTTATCCACCACCAGCTTCACCCGGTGTCCCACCATCATGTCCGCAAGCTCCTCCTGGGACACCTTAGCCACCTCCACGGTGTCAATGTACTTTCCTCTGCGAATGATGCTGCAGTAGTCGGCGGAAGCCTTGATCTCCTTCAGCTTATGGGTAATGATGATGATGGTCTTCCCGTCGTCCACCAGCCTGTGCATGATATCGATCAGGTCACCGATCTCCTGCGGCGTCAGCACTGCCGTCGGCTCATCCAGAATCAGTATATCCACGCCCCGGTACAGCGCCTTTAAGATCTCCACTCTCTGCTGCATGCCAACGGAGATATCTGAGATGTACGCATCCGGGTCCACCTCGAGACCGTATTTTTTCACGATCCCCATGACCTCTTCCCTTGCTTTCTTAAGATCCACCACGCCGCCCGCTTTCGTCGTCTCATGTCCGAGTATGATATTCTGTGTCACTGTGAAATTGTCCACAAGCATAAAGTGCTGGTGCACCATGCCGATCCCGTGAGCAATCGCAACGTTGGGATTTTTCATTTCCACCTTTTCCCCATACAGGTAAATGTCGCCCCCGTTTGCCTGATACAGCCCGTATAAAATGTTCATCAGTGTGGTCTTTCCTGCCCCGTTTTCTCCCAGAACCGCGTGTATGGATCCTTTTTTCACATCGAGCTGCACCTGGTCCAACGCCGTATAGGAGCCGAATTTTATCGTGATATCATGCATTTGAACCGCATAGTCTTTTCTTACTTCCATATGTCCTTCTCTCCTATTTCCCCAACCCTTCCACAAAGGCTTGGTAAGTTTCCTCCGATACCGGGGGTGTCAGTTCCTCGTCAATAATCATCTGCTGCAGCTCCATCGCTTTTTCATAAACCGCAGGATCCATGATCTTGTTCTCTTCAGGAATGCCCACACACCCTTCCTTCAGCCCATAACTGTAGGTGTTGCCACCGATTTCCTCACCGTTCATCGCCATGGTGGACACAAGCTCCACCGCAATGTTCGTGTTCTTCATGCCGGAAGTCAGTACGTTGTCCGGCGCCAGATGGGACTGATCCGTATCGACGCCGATGACAAGTTTTCCGTTCTCCTTGGCGGATTCGATCACGCCGTAACCCGCGCCGCCCGCAGAGTGAAAGATAATGTCACAGCCGTTAGAGTACATCTTGTTGGAGATCGCCTTCGCTTTCGCCGCATCAGAGTAACTCTCCGTAAACTGCGACTGCACCTCAATCTCACGCCCCTGTACATATCCGGCGTATGCCACGCCGCCCATGTAGCCGTACTGGAACTGGTCGTTTAAGAAGCTCTTCATCGGCCCCACATAGCCCACCTTATCCGTCTTCGTGGTGAGTCCAGCGATATAACCTACCAGGAAGGATGACTCCTGCGCACGGAATACCACGCCCGTACAGTTTTGAGGGCTCTCATCAAACGCAAAATCCACGATGGCAAAATTGATATCCGGATTCATCTTCGCGATGGTCAGCATGGGATCTGCCAGCGAATAGCCAAGAGCCCACACAAGGTCACTGTAAGTGTCCGTCGCCCTGTCAATGTTTGTCAGATAATCCGATGCCTGTTTGGATTCCAGCACCCTCACATCCGCACCCGTATGTTCCCCAAAACTCTGCAGTCCCTCCCAAGAGATCTGATTAAAGGACTGGTCGTTGATGCCTCCTGTGCCCGCTACCATAGACACCCGGTATACCGAATCATCTTTTTCAGCCATACCGCAGCCCGCTAATGTACATGCCATCAGAACTGCCGGTATCACCTTTTTCCATTTTTTCATTTGCCCACCTTTCTTTCTACACTAATCGTAATGTCACAGCTTCGCTGTGACTCAAATCAGTACGGAGAATGCCGTATTTTAGGCATTCTCCTGCGTGAAACGGAGTTGCAACGCAACTCCTAGTACTTCTTAACGAAGCAGCTTCTGCTGCTGAGTTCTGGAAGTACTTTTCACGCTATCTCCAGCGCAATCTTCATCATATCCGTAAATCCTGTCTGACGGTCCTCCACCGACAGGGATTCCCCCCTGAAGGGCGCATCGGAAATGGTCAGCATGCAGAGCGCTCTTTTGCCCGCATGCGCCGCATTCATATAAAGTGCCGCCGCTTCCATCTCGGCAGCAAGAACGCCCATCTTCGCCCACTTGCTCAGCGCGTCCTCATCGTTATTGTAGAAAATGTCCGAGGAGAGGATGTTGCCCGCCACAGTTCTGATGCCGAGACGTTCCCCGGTTTCCACCGCTTTCCTCGCCAGGTCAAAATCTGCAATCGGTGCAAAGGTGCCGGGCAGGTTGTACTGTGCCGCATAGGCGGAATCGGTGCTTGCTCCCACGCCGATGACCACGTCGCGCAGGTTGACTTTGTCACTTAACGTACCCGCTGTGCCAATGCGGACGATCTGCTCCACTTCGTAAAAGTTGAAAAGTTCGTAAGTATAAATGCCAACGGACGGGATACCCATGCCGCCTCCTGCGACCGTCACTCTCTTGCCCTGATAATTTCCCGTGAATGCCAGCATGTTTCTGACCGTGTTGACGCACTCAAAATCTGTGAGAAAATTCTCTGCGATAAATTTTGCTCTCAAAGGATCTCCCGGCATCAATACTGTCTTTGCAATCTGTTCCTTAGCTGCTCCGATGTGTGGTGTAGGTGTTTTGCTCATAATTTGTTTCTCCTTCCATTTTTGGTTTTAGTGAATCAGGTCTGTCTCCCGATATGCCTTAAGTCTCTCGTACTGCTCCTGCGATATGCACAATTTGCTTCCCCGGCAGGAAAGGAACCCTTCCTCTTCCAGCTTCCGGATGCTCCTCTGTACCGTCCGCACGTTCATCCCGATACGCTGTGCAAGCTGTGCCTGGGTCTTTTGCAGAACATACTCTCCTGTCCCTTCCCATTTTCCGTAGGCTTGGGTCAGGTACAGCACCAGACGGTCCTTGCCGTTTAGGAGCAGATATTTTCTCTCGTGAGAAATCTCCTGCGCCAGCGTCTGTGCAAAGATCCGCGCCCGCATGAAGAGCGCCCTGCTGTCCTGTCTCATCCAGCGCATGTAACCGGCCGTTGGAATCTTAAGCGCCTCACAATCCGTCACGGCGTGGATCGTGTTCTGGAACTCTGTCAGTCCTGCGAAAGGTTCATAGTCACCGACGATGACGATACTGAAACCCGAACTCTCCACAAAACTGTACACATTGCCTAACATCTGGATATCCGTTACGCTGATCTCCCCTTTGATGATTCCCCAGACATAGCCGCAGTCCATTCCTGCCTGCATGATCCTCTGGCCTCTGGGAATCCTCTCGTACTGTATGGTGTGAACCAGATCATCGGGACAGTTCTCAAAAAAATCATTCAGGTACTGCCGCCGCTCTCCGCCCAATCTGGTGATCACCTGTGTCAATTCCTGTTTTGATTTCATTGTTCACCTCCTCCGTTTTTACTATTTCCATATGCCGGTCTCAAAAATCATCTCTCGCATTCGTCATATTTACCATTTCGCCCGCAAGTCATATCTATGTTATATACAAATTTTCCAAAACAAGATACGACATGTGTCGCAATTTGTGCTCTTCATTTTCCATTCTCTGTTTTATACAATATACAAAACAGCAGATTGGATATTTTGCACAAAAAAAGAAGCACGGACATCCACCGATGTCTGTGCTCCGCTTCCTTACCTTTTCCTCTTTAAAATACTTTCAAATATTTCTCGTACTCTTCATAGGTGACCGTCACCCAGCCCTCCTCGTAGTTAAAACCGATCTCCATGCCCTTGGGCGTGTAGAAAACAATGATATCATCGGATTTGAAATAATTCGTAATCTGCTGATCCGTCATATAGGTAAGATAAGAAATTTCCCCATTCTGTTCATCGCTCTTCTGCCTGAACTCCACGGAAAAATCGTCGTCAACCGCAAGGATATCTGCATTGTCCAGAACGACTCCGTTCTTCATGTCAATATTAATGCTGCGCAGATAGACGCCGCCGGTCCTGTCGTTGTACATCTCTTCCTGGTAAGCGATGCTCAGCTTATCCTCATCCATATAGGTCACATAGCCGAGCAGGGACGCCATGAAATAGTTTTCCTCACTCTCCTTGATGTGGGACTCATACTCCTCCTCAAAGAGCGTCGTCATATCATCCACTTCTGCCCTGATAGCCTTGTTGATCTTATCCAGATTAGGCACATCTTCCCCGGAAATAACAGGAATGCTCGCTATCACTATGACGTTCTCATATTCGGACTCATACTCAAATTCTTCCACTTCCACCTGATAGGACAAATCTGACCTGATTTCGTCATGCAGATTATAATACCGGTCATCATATTCAGCATCCTCATAATAATCGCCGTCATAAAAATCATCGTAATTAAAATAATCGTCGTAGCTATCGTCATCATAATCAAAATCGTAATCATCGTTCCTGTCGTGATAATTAAAATCGGAATCATCATTAAAATCATATACCTCACGACGGATATCTTGCTTCTCCTTCTCAGAGAGCATATTTACCGCCCTGCTTGCCAGCGCAAATACTGCCACCAGAAACAGAACAATAATGCCGATGACAATGCCCACAATCAGCCCTGTGTTCTGCTTTTTAGGCATGGCATAAGGACTGTAAGGATCATATGGAGGCTGCCCTCCGAAAGGCGGCTGTCCTCCATAACCGCCCCCTGCCTGCCGGCTTCCGTATGGGGACTGCGCATCATAAACACCACTCTGATTCTGGTTCCCGTAAGAGGGCTGCGCACCATAACCGCCGCTCTGATTCTGGTTCCCATAGGGGGGCTGTGCACCATAACCGCCGCTCTGATTCTGGTTCCCATAGGGGGGCTGTGCACCGTAGACTCCTCCCGGATTCTGATTCCCATAAGAAGACTGCGCGCCGTAGCTGCCGGTCTGCTCCTGATTCCCGTAAGATGTCTGTACACCATATGCGCCATTCTGATTCCCACAAGGAGGCTGCATACCGTAGGCGCCGCCAGAATTCTGATTTCCATAAGGGGGCTGTGCGCCATAATTTCCGTTCTGGCTCCCGTAAGGAACCTGGCTTGCTGTCTGGTTTCCAGAAAAGAGACCATGTGTGTCCGCCACAACCGCCGCAGGCTCTGTCTCCTCTACGACAACGGCTGTCTCCATCACTTCCGGCGTTGTGTAAATATCCCTGCTGCTGTCAGACATGTAGGGATCCGCATTAATCTCGTTCTCCCTGCCAGTGCCTTGCTGCAGCCCTTCCCACTTATCAGACTCGTTCATTCTTTTCTCCTTTTTTATTTATCCTTGCCACCGAAAGTCACTTCACTGTAATACTGCAGGATACATTCCCGCATCAGGGATAACGCCGCAGATACCGTACTCTCTCTGATTTTCTCCCGGCTCCCGTGGAAACGGCACTCTTTCACCGTCGTTCTTCCACACACGTTACAGGCGATATACACCAGTCCTACCGGCTTTTCGGGCGTACCGCCATCCGGCCCTGCAATGCCTGTGGTGGAGACGCTCACATCGGTTCTTGCAAGGACAGCCGCCGTCTTTGCCATCTCCCTGGCAATCTGCTCACTGACTGCACCGTGCTTCATCAGATTATTCTTCTTGATTCCTAAAAGTTTGCGTTTGGATTTATTGGAATACGTCACATAGCCGGACTTAAACACTTCCGACACACCGGGCACATTGATCAGTCTGGCAGAAAGCATGCCGCCCGTACAGGACTCCACTGTGCAGGCTGTCAGTTTATTGGCCGCAAGCAGATCCACCACCGCCTTCTCCAGCGTCACTTCACTGTCCGTCGTGTAAACATGATTGCCAAAGCGCCCTTTCAGCTCCTTGACCATAGGTTTCACCAGCTTTTTCGCCTCTTTCTCATCCGGCGCCGTGGCCGTCACACGAAGATGTACCTCCCCGGTCTTAGCATAGGTTGCAATGGTTGGATTGTTCTGCGCGCTGACCAGATCTTCCACCATGCTCTCCGCCTTGCTCTCCCCCACACCGCAGATTTTCACGGTCTGGGAATAGATGACGCCCGATGTAAGCCCCGCAAGATAAGGCATGATCGACTTTTCAAACATGGGGATCAGCTCCCCGGGCGGTCCCGGCATCAGCACCACATGCTTACCGTTCTCCGCGATAATGATACCGGGAGCAGTGCCGCCCGGATTTTCCACCACAACAGCCCCTTCCGGCACCATGGCCTGCTTCCAGTTATTTTCCGTGATTTCCAGATTGCGCTCGGCAAAAAACTGACGGATCGCCTCCCTGGAAGGCTCATGCAGATACAGTTCTTTCCCCATCACCTTCGCCGCCGCCTCTTTGGTCAGATCGTCCTGTGTGGGTCCTAAGCCCCCGGAAAGAAGAATGATATCCGCCCTGGTTAGTGCCAGACGAATGGTCTCCATCAGTCTCTCTTCATTGTCGCCAACCACATCCTGATGATAACAGGAAAGACCGAGTCCCGCGCATTTCTCCGCAAGATAGGCGGCGTTTGTGTTTACAATGTTGCCAAGCAGTATCTCTGTTCCGACCGCAATAATCTCTACTGTCATAGCCAATCACCCCCTTTGTCAAAACATTACACTTGTTACTGTATTCTATTTTTTATTATCCTGCATCACGCTTTTATTCTTGATCAGATAATCTACCAGAGAAATCACCGTCAGAGCAAGCGCCACCCACATCACAATCTGTGTGATCAAGATAAGCGGCTCCAGATCCGCAATCATCAGACAGATCATGACAATCTGGAAGGTTGTCTTAAACTTCCCCCAGTAACTGGCTGCAATCACCACCCCATTATCGGAAGCCACCAGCCGGAACCCGCTGATGATAAACTCCCTGGCGATGATGACGATCACCACCCACGCCGGAATCCGCGCAAGCTCCACCAGACAGATCATGGCTGAGCAGACCAGCAGTTTATCGGCCAGCGGATCCATAAACTTGCCAAAATTCGTCACCAGATTATACTTTCTGGCGATATAACCGTCCAGAAAATCCGTCAGACTGGCAACGATAAAAATAGCCAGAGCGATCCACTTGTCATATGCTGTGATATCGAACAACAAAAGCACCACAAAAAAGGGAATCAATATCACGCGAAAAATTGTTAATTTATTCGGCAGATTCATGTTCCAACTCTCCCATCAAATCATACTCGTGGGAACCTGTGATTCTGACCCGCACAAAATCGCCGGTCATCAGCTCCCTGTCCGTCTGTACAAACAAATATCCGTCCACATCCGGCGCATCCTTATAAGTTCTCGCCACATAGACATCCTCGTCCACTGCCTTGCCCTCAATCATGGCCATCACGAGGCGCCCCTCCATAGCCTCCGCCGCTTCAAAAGCAATCTCCTGCTGCAGCGCCATCAGCTCCTCGCAGCGCGCCAGCTTCACTTCGTCGGAGAGCTGATCCGGCATCTCCGCCGCCGGCGTGTCCTCCTCCTGGGAATAGGGAAATACACCCAGACGGTCAAAAGCCATCTCATCCACAAAGTCAAGGAGGGTTTCGTAATCCTCCTCCGTCTCCCCTGGAAAACCTGCAATCAGCGTGGTTCTAAGGCAGATATCCGGGATTTCCTGCCGCAGTTTATTGACTATTTCAGTCAGCTCCTGTCTGTCCGTCCTTCTCCCCATGCGTTTCAATACAGAATCGGAAGCGTGCTGAACCGGTATGTCAAGATAATGACAGATCTTTTCTTCTTTGCGCATGACCTGAATCAGCGCATCGTCTATCTCCTCGGGATAACAGTACAGGATTCGGATCCATACAAGACCCTCTATCCGGCACAGCTTTTCCAGAAGCTCCGGCAGCGCTTTATGTCCGTAGATATCCTGCCCGTATACCGTAGTCTCCTGCGCCACCAGAATCAGTTCTTTCACACCCTGCTCCGAAAGCGTCTGCGCCTCCTGCAGCAAACTTTCCATAGGAACGCTCCTGTACGGTCCCCGCACCTTCGGAATAATGCAGTAAGTGCAGTGTTTATCGCATCCCTCCGCTATCTTCAGATAAGCAAAATGGCCACCGGTGGTCAGAATACGCTTTTTATCCGTAAGCGGTTTTTCGTCCAGACTATGATAGCAGTCCTCCGCTTTTCCAACAAAAGCAGCATCCAGAACTTTTGGAAGCTCTTCGATTGCGGAAGTGCCGATCACGGCATCCACCTCTTCGATTTCCTTCCTGATCTCCTCCTGATATCTCTGTGCCAGACATCCCGTCACAATGAGCACTTTTACCTGCCCGCTTTTCTTCAGTTCCGCCATCTCCAGAATGGTGTTGACACTCTCCTCCTTGGCATCCCCGATGAAGCAGCAGGTATTCACGACTGCGGCGTCCGCCTCGTTTTCGTCATCCGTAAAGCAGTAGCCGTTCTCTGCCAGCATACCGAGCATCCTCTCGGAATCCACCAGATTTTTATCACATCCCAGAGACTGGAACAGTACCTTTTTCTCCATAGAATAAATACCCGTTACTCCCCGTCAGCCGCATCGGCCTCCTGTGCCGCCTCCGTACCCGTAGCCACTGCGCTCTCCTGTGCGCCTTCCGCTTCAGAAACTTCTGTTTCAGGTTCCGCGTCCTCTTCCGCCTCTTCCGCAAACTCGTCCGTCAGAATCTGTATTTTGCCCTGATTCAGCTCCTCCACAGCCACAGATAACGGTTTTTTGCCTCTGCCGTCCACCAGCTCGTCATCCCCGGCGATGATCTGTCTCGCCCGCTTGGATGTGGCCATCACAATCGAATAACGGCTGCTCACTACCGGGTCTTCCCCCTCTTCCACTCCGCTGTTTACTACATTAATTAAATCTGCATAAGATGGATGTAACATTAATTCTCCTCCAATTCTCTCCTCATTTTCTTTATGAATGCTTCATTCCGTCTGGGTGCATGATGTGCCGCGTCAATAATTCCATGAAGCTCCTTCACACAAGTCTCCAAATCGTCGTTCACTACTATATAGTCATATTCCTCAATGCCCTCCGCCTCCTTCGCCGCGCGGCAGAGTCTCTTCTGGATAACCTCCTCCGTCTCCGTTCCCCGCCCGGAAAGCCTGCGCCGGAGCTCCGCCGCATCCGGCGTTGATACAAAAAGCAAAAGTGCATCAGGGTACTGCTCTTTGATCTTGAGCGCGCCCTGAATTTCAATCTCCAGAATCACATCCCGGCCCTCAGACAGCTTTTTCTCCACATAATCACGGGGCGTCCCATAATAATTGCCACAGTATTCCGCGTGTTCGATCAGTGCATGATCTTCGATCCGCTTCTCAAACTGTTCCCTGGACAGGAAAAAATATTCCCTGCCTTCCTCCTCCCCCGGGCGGGGTTTTCTGGTTGTCGCTGAGATCGACAGCGCATAACCGTCATACTCCTCCACCAGCCGCTTCATCAAAGTGCCCTTGCCTGCCCCCGAAAATCCGGAGACAACAATCAATATCCCTTCATTCCTCATCTGTCTGTCCATCCTCAGTCTGCGCTCTGCCCGATATGGTTTCCGGCAGAAGCGCCGAAAGCACGATCTGGCTGTTCTCCATCACCAGCACCGCCTTGGTCTTTCTCCCCTGCGTGGCGTCGATCGCCATTCCCGTCTCCTTCGCCTTCTGCACCATGCGCTTCACCGGCGCGGAATCGGGACTGACAATGGCGATAATCTTCCCTGTGTTAACCACATTGCCAAAGCCTATGTGAATCAGTTTACCCATAGCACCATTCCTATTCGATGTTCTGTATCTGTTCCCGGACCTTCTCGATCTCTGTCTTCAATTCGATAGCCCTGTTCGAGGTTTCCAGATCGGTGGTCTTTGAGAGGATCGTGTTTGCCTCACGGTTCATCTCCTGTGCCAGAAAATCCAGTTTGCGCCCGATGCTGCCGCCCACTGTAAGATCGCCCTTCATGGTGGTAATATGGCTCCTTAAGCGCACCAGTTCTTCGTCCACGCACACCTTATCCGCAAAGAGCGTCACCTCTGTCAGCAGCCTCGCCTCGTCAATCTGGGCATCCTCCAGAAGCTCCTTTACCTTATCTTTCAGTCTCTTCCTGTAATCCGCAATCATCTGCGGCGCCCGGTGTTCGATAAACTCCACACCCGCAAGCATCACGTTCAGTTTCGCCAGCAGATCGTCGCGAATGTTTTCGCCTTCCCTGATTCTCGTTTCCACAAAAGCTTCCGCCGCGCCGCGCACCGCTTTCCCGAGAAACTGCCAGAGTTCTTCCTCGTCCACATTTTGTTCTTCCATGGTCAGCACTTCCGGATACCGGGACAACGTGGACACCCGCACATCGTTGTCCAAGGAAAAATCCTCCGACATCTGCCAGAGATATTTCATATATTCTGCCGCCAGCTCCCTGTTATATTTCACACAGAGATTGGTCTCCGTCAGATCCTCGTAGGTGATAAAAACGTCCACCTTTCCCCTCTGAATATAATTTTTGAGTTCGTTTCTGATCGCCGTCTCAAAAAAATTCAGTTTTTTGGGCATCTTAATGTTGACATCCAAATACCTGTGATTGACGGATTTCATCTCCACGGTAAGCTTCCGTGCACCTTCCGCCACCTCACATCTTCCGAATCCGGTCATGCTCTTAATCATTGTCATACTCTTCTTTCCCCCAATGTAGGCGTATGCGCAAAAGACCTACGCATACAGTCTTTATTATAGAGTAAAGCGAATAAATAGTCAAGAAAGAGAAACGACGCTGCATGACCAGAATTGCAGAGACAGGAAAACCCGGCAGCAATTGAAATACGCCGCCATTTATGTTATAGTAGGGAACGCACAGGAGCAATAAGGTTTAAAAGGAAAAGGCAGGAAAAATCATGGCATTTGACGGTATCACCATTGCAAATATTACAAAAGAACTCTCAGAGACGCTTCTCGGCGGCCGGATCTACAAGATCGCCCAGCCAGAAAGTGACGAACTGCTGCTCACCATCAAAAGAGGCGGCAGCCAGTACCGCCTGCTGTTATCGGCTGACGCCTCTCTTCCCATGGTCTATCTGACGGAAAATAACAAGCCAAGTCCCATGACAGCACCAGGATTTTGCATGCTGCTGCGCAAACATCTGCAGAACGCCCGCATCACGGCTATCTCTCAGCCCGGACTGGAGCGCGTCATCCATCTGCGCCTGGAACACTTAAATGAACTTGGCGACTTATGCGAAAAGAAACTGATGATAGAGATCATGGGCAAACACAGCAACATCATCTTCTGCGACGACAAGGATCAGATCATAGACAGCATCAAGCACATTTCCGGCATGGTCAGCTCTGTGCGGGAAGTGCTGCCGGGCCGGCCTTATTTTATCCCGCAGACCCAGAATAAATGGAATCCCCTGCGGTTTTCTGCCAGTTACATGGAAGAATCGTCCTCCCTCTTTCTCAGAACCCAGGAGGACAGCGAGCCGTTGACTTATGTAAACTTCTGCGTTCATATGAAGGAAAGGCCCATGCCGCTCTACAAGGCGCTCTATACCACTTACACCGGGCTTTCCCCCATCATCACCCAGGAGCTCTGCTACCGGGCAGGCATCGATGCGGACATGCCCGCCAACGTGCTGGAGGAAACTGCTCTGCAGGCAGTGTGTAAAGCCCTGACAGATATGATGGAACAGACCGCCGCCGGTGACTTTTCTCCCGTCATCATCTATGACGGCCGGGTGCCCGTGGAATACGCGGCGTTTCCCCTGACCCTCTACAGCGATAAAAACTCACAGTCCTTCTCCTCCGTCAGCGGCGTGCTGGAACGCTACTATGCGGAGCGAAGTGTCGTAACCCGCATCCGCCAGAAGTCTGTGGATCTGCGCAAGATCATCCAGACCGCTCTGGAGCGCAACGTGAAGAAATATGATTTACAGATGCGGCAGATGAAGGATACGGAAAAGCGGGACAAGTACAAGGTTTACGGCGAACTGATCAACACCTACGGCTACAACGTGGAGCCGGAGGCCAAATCCATGGAGGCGCTCAATTATTATACCAACGAGACCGTCACGATTCCTCTGGACAACACCCTGACGCCGCAGGAAAACGCACAGAAATATTTTGATAAATACGGAAAGCTCAAAAGAACCTATGAAGCGCTGTCAGAATTGACCATTCAAGTCAGTGAAGAGATCGAACATCTGGAATCCATCCTTGCCGCTCTGGACATCGCCATGCAGGAGGAAGATCTGGTGCAGATCCGTGAGGAGCTGATCGAGAGCGGCTATATCCGCAGAAAGGGCGGCTCCAAAAAAGTAAAAATCACCAGTAAGCCCTTCCACTATGTGAGCAGCGACGGTTTTCATATCTATGTGGGGAAAAACAACTTCCAGAACGACGAGCTTACCTTCAAATTCGCCAACGGGAACGACTGGTGGTTCCACGCCAAACAAATTCCCGGTTCCCATGTGGTCTTGAAGACAGAAGGAGCCGAGGTGCCAGACCGCACCTTCGAGGAGGCCGCAAGACTTGCCGCCTACTATTCCAAGGGACGCGAACAGGACAAGGTAGAAATCGACTATGTCCAGAAAAAACATGTGAAAAAACCAGCTGGAGCCAAACCGGGCTTTGTGGTGTACTACACTAACTACTCCATGGCAATCGACTCCGACATCTCTGATCTTTCCGAGTTTTCCTAAAACCGCTGAAAGAGCCGTCTGCCGAAATCTTTTCCGGCGACGGCTCACTCTGCCAGCGCTGCACGGTCTCCCGGCCTGCGGTCTCATCCGAAAAGCTTTAAGGCTGGCTCACCTGTATCAGGCTGCCGTCGGATATGGCAGTGACAATCCCTTCATCCGTGTAATACACTTCACAGTCATATTCATCCAACAGCGAAACAGTCTCCTCCTCCACCCGCAGACGCGCCGGGTCTGCGGTGAGGACGGCATAGCGGGGCCTGGCCGTCTCAAACAGTGTTGCCAGGTTCTTTGTATAGTTCCCGTGATGAGGCATCTTGATCAAGTCATACTGTCCCTTCGCCGCTTCGGACGAAAGAAACTCCCCCGTCCGTATTTTCTTGGCATCCCCCATCAGCAGAAACCGATCCTCCCCATTTGTAACACACGTTATTAATGAGTAGTTGTTATCATTCTCATAGACGCTCTCCCGAGGCGCATCCACATAAAAGTCAATCCCCTCCAGCGTAAATACATAAGCCCTCCGCAGCCTGCGGCTCTCCGTATCCGTCTTCTCCAACGCCCGCATCAAAGCGAGGTATTCCTCCGAGTCTTCCTCGTAATCCGGCATCAGCACACAGCCCACTTCATACCGGGAAACCAGATCCGCCGCGCTGCCGATATGATCCTTATCGAAATGGCTCAGAATCAGATATTCGATCCGCTTCTTCCCCTGTTCCTCCAGAAAGGCGCAGATCGCCGCCGCATCATCCGCATCCGCTGTATCGTTCACCACGACACTCTCCCCTGCTTCTATCACGATACAGTCCGATTTACCCGTATCCAGAAAGGTCATTTTCAGTAAAGTGCCAGTCTCCGCTCTCCCGCCGCCGCAGCCCGCCAGAGAAAGTACAAGGCACAGGAGACTCGCCAAAATCCAGTTCCTCTTTCTCATAACGATGCCCGCCTCTTTTTCCGTCTTTTCTTCTTTCTCCGTCTCTTTTTTTCCGTTCCTTCCGATCCATCTGATAACAGATGTAATTTCTCTGCAATATGAACCAGCGTGTACCCTCTGGGAAAAGCCTTCAGCTCCTCTCTGCTTACCCCGCCGATCAAAAGCAGCACCGCGCCATAGACGCACATCCCGATAGCGATGGCCATCAACAGCACCAGCCGGCTCACCGGGATAAGCAGGATCAGTCCGTGATAAACGCCAAAAGCTGCTGCTCCCATGATGACCGCCGAGAACAATGGCTTCAGAAACAGTTTTACCACATCCATCCGGTACTCCAGATGCTTTCTCACGGACAAGTGGTTTAAGACACACATCACAAAAGAATAGATGGCATTTGCCGCCGCCAGCGCATAGAGCTCCAGATCCGTGTAGAGCATAAGTGCGATCAGGCCCGCCACCTGGATCACCAGCGCCACCACCGCATGGATGACCGGTGTATTGACCTTCCCGATTCCCTGCAAAACCGCATTGGTCAGCGTCGAAAGACTATAGAACACAACCGTCACTGCCAGAGCTGCCAGCAGCCCGGACGCGATGTCCAGCGATTCCTTCTGGGGAAAAATAAACTGCATGATAGGTCTTGGCAGTACGGCAATCCCCACCGCCGCCGGAATCGCGATCAGCATGGTCATCTGAATCGCCCGCGTAATCTGCTTTCTCGTCTGTGCCACCGTTCCCTTCGCATAGGACGCCGCAACCCCCGGCATGATCGCCGATGACATAGAGGAGGCAATGGCAATCGGAATATTTACCACCGCTACCGCCAGTCCCGAAAAAATACCGTAATGATTGCTCGACAGAATCGGATCCATCTTTTTATAATCCATGACATAAAGGTAGATGTACATGTTGACCACTGTCGTACAGTTATAGATGAAGGTACTGAGAATGAAAGGCGTGACAATCGTAAAGATCACCTTGAAAATTTCTTTATAGCTCTCCTCGTGCCATGTTTTATCCCGCTCCACCCTTCTTCTGATCATGCCGCCGTTGAGCCGGTACATGCCGAGCATGAAAAGAAGACCGATCACCACGCCCGCGCCGGTTCCCAGAGCCGAACCTGCCGAACCGTAGATGGCCCGCCTGGTGGTATCACCTTCCATGACCAGACCGATCAGAAGCTTCGCTGCCAATATACTGACTGCGGCATTTATAATCTGTTCTAAAATCTGAGAGATGGAAGTGTGCACCATGGAACCGTGGGCCTGAAAAAAACCGCGCAGCACACCGAGAAATCCCGAAAAAAAGATAGTCGGTGACAACACGCGAAGCGCCAGCACCGCATTCGGATTCTTCTCCACGAGAAAAGGCGCTCCCACGAATGTCAAAATCGAGGCAGCGCCGCCCACCACCAGAACATAGAGAAGTGCACAGACAAAAACCCTCTGTGCATTCCGATATTCCTTAAACGCAAGCCGCTGGGCAATCACTTTGGAAATCGCCGAGGGTATGCTGTAGGAAGAAATCAATAATATAATTGTATAGATGTTGATCGCCGCATTATAATACCCGCTGCCTTCGATTCCGATAATGGAAAGGAGCGGGCTTCTGTATATCAGGCCGATCACTTTGACGAGCATTCCGGCGGCTGCCAGAATGCCCGCCTGAAACACAAACGTGCTCTTTTTCTTCGGATCTTCCATGTCCCTATCCAATCAGCCAGTCATACATTTCCTGATATTTCTTCGCGGATACATGCCATGAGAAGTCTGCTGCCATGCCTCTGTCCACGATTTTATTCCATTCCCGCTTCTTATCATAGTAAATATGCTCCGCGTAACGGATTGTGCCCAACATCTCATGGGCATTGTAATTTGTGAAGGAAAAGCCTGTACCGCTGCCCTCATACTCGTTATAGGGCTGTACCGTATCCTTCAGACCGCCTGTCTCACGCACAATCGGCACAGTGCCGTAGCGCAGGGACATCAACTGGCTTAGGCCGCAGGGCTCAAAGAGCGACGGCATAAGAAACGCATCGCTTGCCGCGTAAATCTTGTGGGAAAGCGCATCCGAATAATAGATGTTCGCCGACACCTTACCGTGATATTTCCAGTCAAAATGGCGGAACATGTTTTCATACTGCTCCTCGCCCGTACCAAGCACCACAAGCTGTACATTATCCTGACACAGTTCATCCATGATATAGGCAATCAGATCAAAGCCTTTCTGTCCCGTCAGTCTCGACACAACGCCCAGCATCATAGCCTTGTCATCCTGATTTAACCCAAGCTCCTCCTGCAGAGCGCGCTTGTTCTTCACTTTTTCTTTGCGGAAGTTAGCCGTATTGTACTTAAACTCTATATACTTATCCGTCTCGGGATTAAAGTCATCGTAATCGATACCGTTCACGATACCGCGCAGATCTCCCGCCCTCGCACAGAGCAGGCCGTTCAACCCCTCGCCGTAGAACGCCGTCTTGATCTCCTCCGCGTACGTGTCGCTTACCGTAGTGATGGCATCCGCGTAAACCAGACCCCCCTTTAAGAGATTCGCATCCTTATATGCCTCCAGCTTATCCGCCGTAAAGAAATACCCCGGAAGTCCCGTGATCTCCTTTACCTCCTTGACACTCCACTTGCCCTGGAATTTCAGGTTGTGAATGGTCATGACAGTCTTAATGCCACGGTAAAACTCTCCGCCCTGGAAGCGTTCTTTTAAGTACACCGGAATCAAGCCGGTCTGCCAGTCATGGCAGTGAATCAGATCCGGCCTGAAATCTATCACCGGGAGAATGCACAGCGCCGCCTTACAGAAGAAAGCATACTTTTCAATCTCAAACAGCGCATTGTCGCTGTAAGGCTGAAAGCCATTAAAATAACTTTCGTTATCAATAAAATAATATTTCACCCCGTCGACTTCCGCCTCCAGGATTCCCACATATTCCTCTTTCCAATGAAAATCCATGTAGAAATGGGTCTTGTAGGTGAGCTTATCCTTCATTTCCTGTTTCATGCAGGTGTACTTCGGCAGGATCACCCGCACATCAAAATACTTTTTGTCAATACACTTGGGCAGAGAGCCGACCACGTCCGCCAACCCGCCTGTTTTGATAAAAGGTACGCCTTCCGACGCGACAAATAAAATTTTTTTCATGACAACCCTCCAACTGTATCATGCTATTCTTAATACATGCAGTCCATATGGACTCCTAAACAACAGTATACAATATTTCGGGTGGCAATAAAAGGATTATTTTGAATTTTAACAGGCTTTTCCATTTATTATCGTCGATATTGCAGCCGGATCTTATCCGCAATCAGCGCGATGAACTCTGAGTTGGTCGGCTTACCTTTTCCCGTGTTGATCGTATATCCGAAAAGCGCGTCAAGCGTTTCCATCCTGCCTCTCGACCACGCCACCTCTATCGCGTGACGAATCGCGCGTTCCACCCGGCTCGGCGTCGTCTGGTATTTCTTTGCGATCGTGGGATACAGAATTTTTGTGATGGAGCCGAGCATCTCCACATCCTCCACCGACATCATAATCGCCTCCCGCAGATACTGGTATCCTTTAATATGGGCGGGCACACCGATCTCATGGATCATATCTGTCACATCCTTTTCCAGATCCCGCGCCCCGGTTTCCGTCACGTCCTCCGTATGTTCTGCCTGTTCCGCTCCCTTCTCCCCCGAGGGGACGGTGATCAGTATCCGAAACTCCTTGTTCGTACTGATTAAATTATCCAGAATCCGGTAAAACTGCTCCTGATCCCTCGCGGCTGTCACATGTAATGTCTCCATTTTTTCCTCCATTCCCCTTATACGCGGCGTTTTGTATCTGTCCCTCTTCACACCGGCCGCCCTGATTCCGCTGTGCAGAGAATGCCGCTTCCTGGCATTCTCTTATGTGAGACTTAGTACTTCTTGACGAGGCAGCCTTTGCTGCCGAGTTTTAGAAGTACTTCTCACATTATTATAAACAATAGTTGGGGTATGTGGAATATTTAGGCATCGCATTACACTGTGATCCGTTTCACCGACTCCCGCTCAATGAGCCTGCACGGGATACTCCGCTCCAAAACGATGTTTGGCATATTTTCCTCCTCAGATTCCAGCCGCTCCAGTAAAATTGCCGCAGCTTCCGTTCCTATTTCAGTCAGCGGCGGCTCCATGGTTGTCAGGCCGGGACTGCAGTACTGGGAAGATTCCTGATTGTCGAAACCTGTCACTGAGATATCCTCGCCCACCCGGACGCCATGTTCGCTGAAATAGTCATACACACCGCCCGCCATATGGTCATTCATGCAGAAAATCGCTGTCACCCCCTCTTCAAGTAACTCACCGGCAAATCGGTACCCGGAGCTCCTCTCCCAGTCCCCGTAACGCACCCATCCTGGATTATATAAAATGTTTTCCTCAAACAAAACCTTCTGATGTCCTCTCAGACGGCTTCTTGTATGTATGTTGTCCACCCTCCCTGCAAGGATTCCGATTTTTCGGTGTCCCATAGATATCAGATACCTTGTCATCTCACAGGCTGCCCTTTCATCATCCATAACCACAACCGGCGTGTATGTAGCATGAGTATAGGCATAAGCTACCACCGTCGGCATTGCCATCACCTCGTTAAAATAGCGCACAACCCTGGCATGCCCCGCCACATATAGCAACCCGTCTACTTTAATGGAAGCCATTTCCTGTACAACGGGATTCAAGATCGAGCGGTACGCGTTGTCATTCTCGTACCAGATCTCACCCCATCTGGCATACAGGCGGAGATTTTGAATCACCGTGCGGTATTTCTTTTTCTCGCAGTACTGCATAACCCCTTCCATAATGGCCGGTGTAGAAAACTGACATATATCCTCCACGATAATACCGATCATGTTGGTCTTTTTCTTTCTCAGTCCTCTCGCCACATAATCCGGCTGATAACCTGTCTGCCGAACCGCATCCAGTACCTTTTTCCTTGTCTCCACACCCACGTTAGATTTTCCGTTTAACACATTGGATACCGTGGCAACGGAAACGCCGCACTCTGCCGCTATCTCCTTGATTGTCACCATAATCCTGTCCTTCCTTTCTTCCTCGTTTTGTTTCCCGCAAAACCTTTCACCCATAATAACGGCAAACGGACGCCGGTTTTACGCCTGCGCCCATTCACTACTGTAAATCCCCCCTGGATTTATCTGTGGAATTTTCCCACAATCTCTCCGAGATGATCCGCCATATCCCTGTTCTGTATAGACTGATCCTGTGTTTCCTCTGCTATCACAGCCGTTGTCTCATTCTTCTCCACGATGGTACCGATGGCAATTTGGTTCTCAGCCATAATCACGCTCACATTGCCTGCGTTTTCGGCGATCTGTGCCACAGAACTCTCCAGCCTTCCGACTGCTGCAAGCATCTCGTCCAGCTTATCCTTGATTCCGCTCACCGACTGGCTGTAATCCGTGGACTTCTCCGCAAAGCCCTTGAACTGCACCACCACCTCCTGCTCAATAAAGGAAATGATGGATTCAAAGCATGTATTCACGGTAGCAATACTGCTGTTGGCCTCTCCACAGATATCCTGGATGGAGGAGGCTGTCTCCTTGGATGTCTCCGCCAGATTTGCAATGGAGCCGGCCACCACGGCAAAGCCTCTGCCCGCTTCCCCCGCTCTTGCCGCTTCGATAGAAGCATTGAGAGACAGCAGGTTGGTCTTGCCGGCTATGCTCAAAATTTCCGCAGCCAGTTCGTTGATCTTCGTCAGGCTCCTGAGCTTCTCGATCGCCTCCTCAACGGCTGCCTTCGTCTCATCCAGCTTTTCCTCCCCGTTCCGATAGGCGAAATTCGCCTCGTCCTTCATATCTATGGCGCTCCCGATCACCTGATCGCTGGTACTCACTGAGGATCTGATGCCGTCCAGAATCTGATCTACCAGACGGTTGATGCTTTCAATCTCCGAATTTACATTCTGGACAAGCGTATTCGTATTGTCCATGGATGCCGACAGTTCCTCCGTGGCCGCAATGTTATCCGAAGTGTCGTCCGCCAGAGACTGGGCAGAATCACGCATACTTTCGGCCTTTTCATTGAGCGAACGGGAACAGTCGTTGAGGATGTCTGATATAGACTGCAGGGAATGGATCAGCCCGTCAGTGGCCTCCGCGATGCAGCCAAGCTCGTCGCCCCTCTGAATATGTTTCTGAATCACCGCATTGTCTGCTATATTAAACTGCTGCAGCGCCACAATACTCTCCTCAATGGCTCCCAGCGGTTTCATGAGCCCTCTGATGATCACGCTGGAAACCACAAGCAGAACCACAAGCGCCGCCGCACCCATAAACATCATAATGCGCTTCAGCCTGTCAGTCGTCGCAAAAATCTCATCCGACCTGTCAGACACGATAAAAAGCCAGCCCCGGTTCGCCATATAATAATAGGTCGCGATATTGTCCCTGCCGTCCTTCGTATATTCCGTAAATCCCATGTCGTTTGCGGGCGATCCGGCGTACTGCGCACACAGCGTTTGGATATATTCCTCCTCAGCTTCCGCACCAACCTTTTCACTATCCTCACAGAATATGTACTGAGCGCTTGCCGCATTTACCATACAGTATTCCGCATTCTCCATACCCTGCATGGTAAGGGAATCCAAAACCTGGATCAATCCTGTGGTAAATACGCCGCCGCCCACCAGGCCGATCGGACTGCCATTTTCATCAAAAACCGCACGGTATATGGATACGATCTGCTGACCGCTGGCGGGTGAGATGATAATGCCTGTATTATATACGCCGTCCGCCGCGAGCAGCGCATCCTGCAGCGCCTTAAGCGCCTCCCCCTCTCTGGTGGTGATTCCCACCACTGCGGCGTTTGTGTGGGCCAGCACATGGGTATTCCATTCACTCACATAAAAGCCTTCCAGATTGCTCACGTCAGCCGAAAACTTTTCCGTATAAGCCTGCGCGGCCGTCACCGCCGCTTCATCGGTTGGATTTTTCAGAACCGCCAGAATCTCTCCTGCCCGGCTGTAAGCCGTGAGCGTCTGCTCTACTTCCTGCACATAATTCTCAATAATCCGGCTGCGCTCCTCCACCACCGTCTCCATGCTGTTTGTAGTGCTCCGTCTCGTATCATTGGTAATCGCATTGCCGATAAAGAGCACCATAGCTGCCATAACAATAATCTGTACTGTTAAAATACAAGCTGTAATCTTCGTACTCAGTCCAAACTTCACTCTTTTCATGTCTTTCGCTCCTTGTCCTGATTGATTTTTCATACTGTATGACATTATATTAAACGTTTTAATATTATTAAGAAAATTATATAAAAAAATCACGTTCTTTGTCAACCTTTGTCAATAGGAAATTTGACAGAATTTTCTTTGTACAGTGCGTCAGTGTGTCAGCATCTCTTCTATAAAAATACCATACCCTTTCGTGGAATCATTTACCAGCACATGGGTCACCGCTCCCACCAGTTTCCCGTTCTGGATGATGGGACTTCCGCTCATCCCCTGAATGATCCCCCCTGTCAGCATCAGCAGTTTCTCGTCCACCACCCGGATCACAATTCCCCGGTTGACATTCTCGTGCTCCAGATTGACTTCCACGATCTCCACGTCATAAAATTCCGGCTCCCCGGAGACCGAGCAGATAATCTGGGCCGGTCCTATCTCAATCTCCTGCTTTAAAGCGATCGGCACAGGCTCATAGACAGAATTTGTCACCAGTTCTTCATCGCAGACGCCAAATATCCCCTCCGCCGTATTTTCCGTAATCTCACCGATCACATTGTCGCTGTCATATTCAATGTATCCCGTCAGTTCTCCGGGCGCGCCGTTAGCGCCTCTGGTAATGCCCACAATCTCCGTTCTGTAGAGCGTTCCCTCCTCCAGGTTCATCAAAATGGATGTGTCCACATCGTTGATGCCGTGTCCGAGCGCGCCGAAGGTACTGTCTGTGCCCTCATAAGTCATGGTGCCGATCCCCTGGGCGTTATCCCGTATCCAGATTCCCAGCTTCCACTCCTCCATCCGATTTTTTCCGGCATTGATACAAATATCCGTTATTTCATTATTTCTCCTGATGGTGAGCACCATGTCCTCCCCTTCGGAATCCTCCACCATGCGGATAAACTGTTTCTTATTTTCCACGGGCTCCCCGTTGCTCTCCAGTATATAATCTCCCTTCTGCAGCACATACTTGGCCGGGGATATGGTCTCCCCGCCGCTGCTCTCGAACTCACCGATACCAACCACCAGCACGCCGTCGGTCTTTACATAGATACCGATGGGAATGCCGGAAGGTATCAGCATTTTATCCTGGATCACCTCGATATCCACATTTTTATAGGGAAGGACGCCAAACAGCTTCAGATTCATCTGGTACGAGTCAATCTGATTCGCCTTCAGCTTTACCGTCCGCGCAAAATCCACATGAATGCTGTCTGCGCTGTTTTCCTCCCCTGCCAGTAGAAATGCCTCATCCTTCTCATCCACGTCCGTCACGGAAGCCACAGGAGCCGCCTCCTCGGGCATACGGTAGATCTCCCCCGACACTGGCACCCGGAAGTCGAACTCCTGCTCCACCCCGGCCCGGATCCTGATCTGCGACGGAATCTTATTCCAATAAGAAAAATAGATCGAAAAAAGAAGCGCGGCGATGCCTGCCAAAAGCAGCAGCCACAAAAAACCCCGGTATTTTCTCTCCTGTTGCTCAGTCATATATATCGAATTGCTCACTCTTCACATTCCTCTCCTGCTTTATTCTGTGTGTACGACACGAAAGGACACACTTTACAGTATGTCCTTTCTAGTATGTGAAGAATCCGATTTTTTAATGTTATATTATTTGGTTTTTCCTGCCAATTCTTTCATTTCCTGCGCATTTTTTATGGCACTCTCCGTAATCACGTCGCCGCCGAGCATTCTGGCAAGTTCCTCCACGCTCTCTTCCTGCCCCAGTTCTCTGATTCTGGTAATGGAACGGTTGTCCTCCACCTGCTTCTCTATCACAAAATGGGTGTCAGCCATCGCCGCAATCTGTGGCAGATGGGTAATACAGATTAACTGGTGCCCTTTTGCTAAAATCCCCATTTTTTCCGATACTTTCCACGCTGTTCTGCCGCTGATCCCGGTGTCAATCTCGTCAAAAATCAACGTTCCGATCTCATCCTTATCCGCAAGGTGCGTCTTGAGCGCCAGCATCATGCGGGAAAGTTCTCCGCCGCTTGCCACCTGCGAAAGCTCCCTGACCGGCTCCCCCGGATTCGTGGAAATCAAAAAGCGCACCTTGTCAAACCCATTTTCGGAAAGCCGCTCCTCCTCGGACTCTACCTGAATCTCGAAAACTGCCTGTCCAAAGTTGAGATCTTCCAGCGCCCCGCGCATTTTCTCAGAAAGCGTCTTCGCATTTTCCCTGCGCAGGCCGGAAATCTCCTCCGCCAGAGCAATCGCTTCCTCTTTCAGCGCCGCTGTCTCCTTTTCCAGGGCCGCCCTGTAAGCGTCATAGTCCTGATACTTTTCCAGTGTCTCCAGCGCGCGCTGCCGGTATGCCAGAACTTCCTCCAACGTATTTCCATATTTTGACTTTAAGCGGTTCAACAGGTTCAGGCGCGCTTCCGTCTGCTCAAACAGCCCTTCGTCAAACTCCAGCCCCGAAAGGTATTCCGCCATTCCCCTGTTATAATCGTTTAAAAGGCTGTCAATGTCCAAAAGCTGCTTTTCATACTCCCGCAGTGTCTCATCGTAGGGGGACACAGACCGTATTTCCCGGATGGCCCTGGCAATCACACTGCCGGCCCCGCTGTTCTCATAGCCGCACAGGGCATGGGCGCTGACCGCCGCCGCCTCGATCTTTCTGGCGTTGCTCATCCGCTGGTATGCCCGCTCAACCTCCTCATCTTCTCCCGGAACAAGAGCCGCCTCCTCAATCTCCCGGCATTCGAACTCCGCCAGGGAGCACTCTCTCCGGCGAGTCTCCTCATCCGTTTCATTCTCGGACAGTTCCCGGCGCTTGTCACGGTACTTTCGGTAAATGCCGCACAGCCGCTCCTTTTTCTCCGAAAACCCGCTTCCCGCGTAGGCATCCAATATTTCAAGCTGCTTCGCTTCCTTTAAAAGTGACTGGTGCTCATGCTGCCCGTGAATATCAATCAGAATCTCCGAGAGCTGTCTGAGCTGTTTCGCCGTCACTGTCTCTCCACAGACTTTACACTGACTACGGTTTTCCATAATCTTCCTCTGCAGAATAAGCTGCCCTTCCTCCAGGGAAAACTCCATTTCCTGAATGGCTTTGATCTGCGCGGGATCCTCCACGGTAAATACCAGTTCTACCAGCGCGTACTCCGCCCCCGAGCGGATCATCTCCTTATCCGCCTTTGCCCCAAGCGCCAGATTGATGGATCCGATGATAATGGATTTTCCGGCACCCGTCTCGCCGGTCAGAATATTGAGTCCGCCGCCGAACGTAACCTCCGTCTCGTCAATCAAAGCCAGATTTTTCACATGTAAACTCTGTAACATTCTACCCTCTTTTCAGTCTATCCATCAAATTCGTGCAGAGAATGCCCGTATTTTGGGCATTCTCCTGTGTGAGAGTGATTTGCGAAGCAAATCTAGTACTTCTTCGCGAAGCAGCCTTTGCTGCGAGTGATTAGAAGTACTTCTCACACTATTCTGCCGATCTTCTCCATCACGGTCCGGGCGTCCTGCTCGCTCCGCATCGCCATCATCACCGTGTTGTCCCCGGCGATGCAGCCCACGACCTCCTCAATTTTCATGGCGTCCACCGCCGCCGCCACAGCCATCGCCATGCCCGACACTGTCTTCAGCACCAGGAGATTTTGTGCCAGATCCATAGAGACATACCCTTCCTTCAAAACCCTTCCGTACTTATCCCCCAGATGCACTTCCTCCCCGCCGAAAGCCACATATTTCTGCCGTCCCCGGCCGTTTGGAATTTTGGAAAGCTTTAGTTCCCTGATATCCCTGGAAACGGTAGCCTGCGTGATCTCGTATCCGTCCGCCCGCAGCCGCTCCACAAGCTCCTCCTGGGTTTCTATCTCAAACTGTGTAATCAGCTCCGTGATCCTCTCGTGCCTCTTCTTTTTCATAACACGCTCTCAAATCCTCTTCTATACTTCACTCATTTTCTTGTGCAGAACCGCCAGAAAGCTCTCCGTGTTCAGCCTCACAATTCCCGTGGTCTTGTCCGCGCGGTGGATCACAATACGATCTCCCGTCTGAAGTGTAATCGTATTGCTGCCGTCAAAATTGGCCTCCACCATCTGCGCCTTCCCATCCTTCCCCTCAGGAATCTCCACCGTAATCTCATCCTCCGGTGAAAACACAATGCTGCGGGTATTTAAAGTATGCGGACAGATCGGCGTCAAAAGCAACAGTCTGGCCGACGGCTCCACAATAGGTCCGCCCGCCGAAAGATTGTAGCCCGTAGAGCCCGTTGGCGTGGCCACAATCACACCGTCCGCACAATAGTCCTTCAAAAAACGGTCATTCACATAAATGCGCACATTCAGAATCTGTAAAGGGCCGCACCGGGAAATCACAATATCATTCAGAGCGTACCGCTCCTCCTTCCCTGTCATCACCCTGCCTGAAAGCATCATCCGCTCCTCTCGGACATAATCATCCCTAAACAGTTTCTCCACAGCCTCCTCGGCACAGGCGCTCTCCACCTCCGCCAGATATCCCAGCGTACCAAGATTGATTCCAAGAAGCGGGATATCACTGTCCATCATATTTCCGGCTGCCCGAAGCAGCGTTCCGTCCCCGCCGAGCACCAGTGCGCAGTCCACTCCGGCCATTCCGCCTTCCGCCAGCGCCTGCCTGTCGTTCTTGACACTGACTGCCTCCCCGCCATGTTTTTCAATCATGGCCGCTATTTTTTTCGTAAACGCTCCCTCGGGATCCTTCACCTCGTTGGTAATCAGATAGAACCTTTTCATCTGCTATTTCGCCTCATCCAACGCGCCATGCGCCTCCTCAACCAGCTCTTCCACCTGTCTGGTCTGCTCCTCGTTACGCGAAAGCCCTTCTCCGGCCATAGTCAGCGCAATCAGCGCATCAATTGCCTCCTTTTCCGACATGTCCAGAATCTCCATCGGAATTTCCTCCCGCTTTTCCAGCCACATCAGATACTCAATGTTCCCCTCCGGCCCTTTAATCGGTGAGTAAGTAAGCCCTTTCACCGAAAAACCGGTCAGATCTGCGTAATCGACGATCCGCCGCACCACCTCAATATGCACCTGCCGGTCCCGCACCACACCTTTTTTTCCGACCTTGTCCCGACCGGCTTCAAACTGGGGTTTAATCAGACAGACCATCTCTCCCCCCTGCCGCAGAAGGTTTCTTGCGGGAATCAGTATCTTGGTGAGGGAGATAAAGGAAACATCCACCGACGCAAAGTCGATGGGCTCCCTGATATCCGCATCCGTCACATAGCGGAAATTGGTCTTTTCCATACAGACCACCCGCTCGTCGTTTCTAAGTTTCCAGTCAAGCTGTCCGTGCCCCACATCTATGGCATACACCTTTCCCGCACCGTTTTGCAGCATGCAGTCCGTAAAACCGCCCGTGGAGGCGCCGATATCCATACAGACCTTATCCTGTAACGTAATTGGAAACTGCCCGATGGCCCGTTCCAGCTTAAGGCCGCCCCTGCTCACATAGGGAAGCAGTCTGCCTTTCACTTCAATCTTTATCTTGCTCTCGTCAAACAGGGTACCTGCCTTATCTTCCCGCTGGTTATCCACAAACACATTCCCCGCCATAAGGAGCGCTTTCGCTTTCTCCCTGGAGGGTGCATGCCCCTGCCGGACCAGAATCACATCCAGTCTTTCCTTCATATTCCCTGCTTACCTGTCTCTGCCCGATAAGCCGCAGCCACCTTTTCCTCCACGGACACCGCGTCAATACCCGTCTCCTGCTTCAGAAGTTCCACATTTCCATGCTCCACATACTCGTCTGGAATGGCAATGCCAAGCACCCTTGTCCCGCTGCCGAGAGCGTCCGCATACTCTCTCACCCGGTCACCGAAACCGCCGCTCGCCACATTCTCCTCCATCGTAACGATCAGTCTGTGGGTTTTACACGCTTCCCGGATCAGCTCCTCGTCGATAGGCTTCACAAAGCGGGCGTTTGCCAGCGAACAGGAAAAGCCTCGCTCTTTCAGTCTCTCCCGCACCGTAAGTGCAACCTTCACCATACTGCCCACCGCCAGAAGCATAATATCCTTCTCCTCAAACAGAACCTCGCTCTTCCCATAGACTATAGGTGCTCTGTTCTCTTTCAGGCCGTCAAAGGCCTCCCCTCTCGGATAGCGGATGGCAATGGGCCCGCCAAACTCCACCGCAAACTTGATCATATCGGAAAGCTCCCACTTATTCTTGGGCGCCATCACATGCATATTCGGTATGGACGACAGATAAGACAGATCAAACAGCCCTTGATGCGTCTCCCCGTCGCTTCCCACAAGTCCTGCCCTGTCGATGCAGAATACCACGGGCAGATTCTGGATACAGACATCGTGTAAAATCTGATCATAGGCTCTTTGCAGGAAGGAGGAGTAGATCGCAACAATAGGTTTTAAACCTCCCGCTGCCAGCCCCGCCGCAAAGGTCACAGCGTGCTCCTCCGCGATTCCCACGTCAAAGAACCGCTCCGGGTACATATTTCGGAACCGTTTCAGCCCCACGCCGTCCGGCATGGCTGCCGTGATCGCCACCACTTTCTCATCCCGCTGCCCGAGCTTGCACATAACTGTAGAAAAGATGTCCGTATAATTCGCCTTCGCCTTGGGCGCACTCGGAATACCCGTCTCGATGTCAAAAGGCTCCGCACCGTGAAATCTGGCAGGATGCCTCTCCGCCGGCGCATATCCCCTGCCCTTCTTGGTAATGACGTGAACAAGCACCGCCTTTTTAACCTTCCTCGCCTCCCGGAATATATGTACCATCTCCTGGATATTGTGACCATCCACAGGTCCGAGGTATGTAATGCCCATATCCTCAAACAACATCCCCGGCACGACCAGATGCTTAAAGCTGCTCTTGGCACGTCTGATCTGGCTTACCACCTTATCCCCGTACTTCGGCTTGCCGCGCAGGGAATTATAAATCCCCTCCTTCAGGTCCAGATACATGTCCGCCGTCCGAATATTGTTCAGATACTTGGAAACCCCGCCGACATTCTCGGAAATGGACATATTGTTATCGTTCAGTACAATAATGAAATTGGTCTCCAGCCGGGAAGCATTGTTTAACGCCTCATAGGCCATGCCGCCTGTGAGCGACCCGTCCCCGATCACGGAAACGATGGTGTTATTCTGTCCCTGGATATCTCTCGCCTTCACCATGCCGAGCCCGGCGGATATGGATGTGGAACTGTGCCCCGTATCGAAGCAGTCGCAGTCGCTCTCCTTCCGCTTCGGAAATCCGCTCATACCGCCAAACTTCCTCAAATTTACAAAGCCGTCCCGGCGTCCTGTCAGAATCTTGTGGGTATAGGACTGGTGTCCCACATCCCAGATCAGCTTATCTTCCGGCAGGTTTAAAAACAAATGGAGCGCCATAGTCAATTCTACCGCCCCAAGATTAGAACCGAGATGTCCGCCTGTCACACTGATGGACTGAATCAGAAATTTTCTGATTTCTTCCGCCAGTACCCCGTAATCCTCCGGCGCAACCTGCTTGATGTCATTTGTCTGCGTTATCTGTTCCAGCAACATAAGTATACCTCTTATTTTTCTCTGTAGATCAACTGCTCCACCAACGTTTCCAGAAAAGCATTTCTGTGCGAAAACCCTTTCAGAATCCCCACTGCCTCCTCGGAAAGCGCAGCCACCTGTCTCTTTGATTCCTCCAGACCGTGCATCGTCACGTAGGTCAGCTTGTGATTCTTCTCATCGCTCCCCGTCGGTTTCCCGAGCACTTCCAGACTGCTCGTCACATCCAGAATATCGTCCTGAATCTGAAAAGCGATGCCGATGTTTTCCGCACACCTCTCCATCAGCTCCACCGCCTTATCATCGGCTCCCGCAAGCACGGCCCCGATCATCATTGCCGCCTGGATCAGCGCTGCCGTCTTATTCCTGTGGATATACAGCAGCATCTCCTCCGTCACTTCCGTCTCCGGCTTCTCCGCCAGAAGATCTGCGCACTGGCCGCCAACCATGCCATAGACGCCGGCCTTTCTCCCCAATATCTTCAAAGCGCGCTCCGTACGCTGGTAGTCCTCAATCGTCACGGCCTTCTCAAAAGCGCGAAGTGCCGTTTCATAGGCATAGTTTAAAAGCCCGTCCCCCGCAATTACGGCGATATCCTCCCCATAAACCACATGGGTGGTTTTTCTTCCCCTGCGGTAATCGTCATTATCCAGAGCCGGCAGATCATCGTGAATCAGGGAATAGGTGTGAATAAATTCAAGAGCCGCCATAAAGCAAGGCAGTCCTTCTGCCGTCTCCCCGAACAAGTCAGCGCTCTCCCGCATCAGCAGCGGACGCAGTCTCTTACCGCCTGCCGACACAGCATACCCCATGGCTTCCAACACTTTACCTTGAAATCCTTCCTGTTTCGGCAGATATTCTGCGAGTATGGTTTCCACTTCCCCGGTTTTCTTCTCCAGTTCCTCTTTAAAATTCATCCAGACCTCCGTCCTCATTGATCTTAAGCACTTTTTTCTCCACCTGGTCTATGGTCTCATTGCACTGTGCCAAAAGCGCCATCCCCCGGTTATACTCCGCAAAGGACTGCTCTAATGTAATATCCTCCGTCTCCAGCCGGCCGATCACTTCCTCTATCTGTGCAAACGCATCTTCTAAAGATAACGTCTGTTCTTCTTCTGTTGCTTTATTCTCTTTCTTTTTAGCCATTCTGTTTCTCCTGTACCTGCGCCAATAGACTGCCGTCCTTCACGTAAACCCGGATCTGTTCTCCTACCGCCACCTGCTCCACAGAGGACAGTGTCCTTCCCGCCGCATCCGCCGCGTAAGCGTACCCCTGGCTCAGCTTGTCCAGCGGCGACAGCCCTTTCATCCGTGCGGCATACAGGGCAAGTCTGTGTCTCGCCTCCTGCATTCTTCTCTCCAGCGCCGACTGCAGACGCTCCTCCAGCGATACCGACTGTGCCTTTCCCGTACGCAGGATATACAGCGGACTCAGATAGCGCAGCCTCACGCCATACTGATCCACCCTGTTTCTACAGCTCTGCACCGTTCTACTGCACAGATGCTGCATAGTGGCCGCATACTCCTCCATCCGCTCTTCCAACTGCGCGAAGTCGCAGACTGCAAGCTCCGCTGCCGCAGAGGGTGTGGGTGCCCGCAGATCCGCTGCAAAATCCGTGATGGTCACGTCTGTTTCATGCCCTACCGCCGAGATAATCGGAACGCTGCAGTCAAATACGGCCTGCGCCACTGCCTCCTCATTAAATGCCCAGAGATCCTCGATGGAGCCGCCGCCGCGTCCCACAATGATCGTATCCACACCACGCTTTTCCAGCGCACGAATCCCATTAATGATGCTTGGCGCAGCAGCCGCTCCCTGTACGATGGCGGGATAGAGGATGATCTGTACGTAAGGGTTCCTTCTTGTCGCCACGTTGATAATGTCCCGCACCGCCGCGCCCGTCTCAGCCGTCACCACGCCCAGCACTTTGATATAGCGGGGAATCGGCCGTTTATACTCTTCGGCAAACATCCCCCGCTCCGCCAGCTCCGCTTTCAGCCGCTCGTATCTCTCATACAATGCCCCGATCCCGTCCAGTTCTATCTGTCTGGCGTATAGCTGGTACTTTCCGTCGCGCTCATAAATGTCCACACTGCCGCTTACAATAATCTGCTGTCCCTCCATCATACGGAAAGGAAGCCCCTTTCTGTCAGATGAAAACATAACACACGCTATTGCGCTTTTCTCATCTTTCAGCGTAAAATAAATATGCCCGGAGGTATGATATTTACAGTTACTGACCTCACCCCTGATCCGGACCTTCTGCAGCATAAAATCCTGTGTGAACATATTTCTGATGTAGGAATTGACCTGTGCCACTGTGTATACATTCTGCATGCATATGCCTCTTATGCGAATTTTGCCAGAACGCCATTCACGAATCCGTAGGAGGCGTCCTGCCCGAATTTTTTGGCGAGTTCCACCGCCTCGTTGATTGCCACCCCGGTGGGAACTTCCTCGTCATAACAGATTTCATAGACAGCCAGACGCAGGATCGTCAAATCAACCTTACTCATCCTTCCCGTATCCCATCCTGACGCCTTCTCATTCAAAAGGGCGTCAATCTCAGCCAGTTTTTCAAAAATTTTGTGATATTTATCCGATACATAGGAGGCATCCCCAGCCGTTGCCGCGTCTTCATCCTCAAAAAACAGTTCTTCCTGTTCCGGCATATCCTCCACTTTATTAAATTCTACCCGGAACAGCAGCTTAAATATCTGTTCGCGCAACTCTCTTCTGCTCATAGCCATCCACTCGTCCTATTTTTCTTTTGTCACATTGATGCCGGCAATGCGGATGTTCACATCCAGTACCTCCAGCCCCGTCATATTCTCTATCGCACCCTTCACCTTAGTCTGCACTCTCTGGCATGCAGCCGGAATATTGTAGCCGTATTCCATAATGATCGCAAGCCCCACCTTGACCTTCTTTCCGGACACTTCCACCTTTGCTCCTCTGGAAAGCCCTCTGACGCCTACCCGGCTCAAAATCTCATTGGTGAGGTTTCCTGCCATAGCAGCCACTCCATCCACCTCTGTCGCTGCCAGTGCAGCAATCATCGCTACCACATCATCCGCGATCTTTACTGTCCCGGCTTTCTCCTCCTGTGACTCATAACCGCTCCTTGTTTCTTCCTGTTCCATCTTTTCCTCGTTTCCGCACCGTTTTTGCGCACAATGCAATATTGTCCATATTGGGTTAAGTATATCAAAATTTCTTCTTTTTGCCTAGCCCTATCAAAGCCAGAAGCTCAGGCTGTATTGCTTTTCGTTCTCCACATAGGATACCGCCTTGTCAGGGCAGTCCAAATAGCGGAAAACTCCCTGTTCTCCAATCAGTGTCTCCTGCATTTTCCTAAAGATATCGGAACCTTCACATTTCAGCGTCACATAGGTATCTCCCCGCTCATAGCTGTCTTTGAAAATTTTCTCAATCTTCTCCTCGTCAAAATCCGTGAAGTAAACGCCCTCTCTCACATAAAAATTGGCGTCCATAGAAGTACACTCCGGCATCTCCACCACATTTTCCTGTGTGTGCGTCAGCTCCATCTGCTCCGTGGTCACACAGAGATAATCGTAGTTGATCGTCGGAATCTTCTCCGGGGGATAATCGCTGCCGCCCACTTCCTGATAGGACGCATCTCCCCATGTGGTATCCACATAATAGTATTCCCCATCAATCCGTACCAGATTCCAGGCATGTCCTTCCCCTCCCACAACCCTGCCAAGCACCAGCGTCGCAGTGACACCCGCACGGTTTAAGAGATACTGTGTCGCCTTTGCATACCCCTGGCATACAGACTTCCGCTCCAGAAAAACGGAGCAGATATTCTGGCTGTCCTTCGCCGCCGCATCATAGTCGGTATGGTGGATCAGATATTCATAAACATACTTCACCTTCTCATATTCATCCGCATCCGCCGGCATACCTGCCAGACATTGGTTTACATAATTTTCTATCCGTTTCTGTTTCTCCTCCACTTCCTCCGGGCTGAACTGATAGCTGCCCGTAAAAGTAATCTTCTTTAAGATACTGCCCAGTGTGTATTCCGTATAGCTGTACCCATCTACATAAAAGATCTCAGGATGATCGTTTAACACGCACTGAAACACACGGGAAATCAATTCCTTGTCGCAGCTGGAAAGCTTCACATTTTCCCGGAAGTGAATCAACGCCTCCAGAATTTCCAGATAAACCTCCTGCTCCTCCTCCGCCAGCTTCCCAAAGGCATAACAGTCCTCCTGCTCTTCCCGAAGCTCTCCGTCCGTACGTGTGAGCACCTGTTCGGGCAGATTCCGTTCCGTCCCCTCCGCCGCCATATCTTCCTGCCTGTAGCGTCTGCTCTCACTTCTTGGCCAGCCCTGCCCTGCAACATAAAGGGCTCCTGTCAAAGCAAACATACAAAACAGCAATTTTCCTGCCTTTTTCATGCGCAGTCGCCCTCCTTCCCACAGGCTGTCCCGATCTCTTACGTTCTGCCAAATTCAGACAGAATCAATCCCTCGTTTCTATCCACTGTCATGCCGATACTCCACTGGTTAATGAACAGCAGAAGCGGATTATTTTTCAGATCCTTGATTTTCTTCATATCCGAAGTTCCCGTCAGCTTGTCCAGATCAATATCCTTGTTCTCAATCCACCGTATATATTCATATGGCAGATTTTCCAGTTTAATTTCCACGTTATATTCATTTTCCAGCCGGTATTTCAGCACGTCGAACTGCAAAACGCCGACCACGCCGACAATAATCTCCTCCATGCCAGTATTGAACTCCTGGAAAATCTGAATCGCCCCCTCCTGCGCAATCTGCATGATGCCCTTGACAAACTGCTTGCGCTTCATGGTATCCACCTGTCTGACCCTCGCAAAATGCTCGGGAGCGAAAGTCGGGATTCCTTCATAAGCAAACTGCTCGCCCGGCATACAGACGGTATCCCCTATGGAGAAGATCCCCGGATCAAACACACCGATGATATCTCCCGCGTAAGCCTCGCTTAAGATTTTACGCTCGTCTGCCATGATCTGCTGGGGCTGGGACAACCGCATCACCCTGCCGCCCTGCACATGTCTCACCTCTTCGTTCACATCAAACCGTCCCGAACAGATGCGCATAAAAGCAATCCTGTCCCGGTGTGCCTTATTCATGTTTGCCTGAATCTTAAAGACAAAAGCAGAAAAATCATGCTCTACCGGATCAACCAGACCGATATCAGCCCTGCGGGGCAGCGGCGTAGTCGTCATCTTTAAAAAGTGCTGTAAAAAGATTTCCACACCGAAATTTGTGAGCGCCGACCCGAAAAACACCGGGGTCAGGTTTCCCGCCCGAACCTGTTCTAAGTCGAAAGAAGCGCTTGCACCATCCAAAAGCTCGATTTCATCGGTAAGCTGCGATAAAAAGTCCTCCCCGATCTGTGCCGCCAGATTCTCTGTCTCCGCAAATGGAATTCTGGTAGCATGTCCCTCCTTCGTTCCTTTCTCTGTATCGGCGTAGGTGATCACACACCGGCTCTCCCGCTCATAAACGCCCTTAAAATTCTTCCCGGATCCGATAGGCCAGTTCACCGGGCAGGTGGCAATCCCCAGCTCCTTCTCAATATCGTCCAGAAGCTCAAACGTATCGTTGGCATCCCTGTCCATCTTATTGATAAAAGTAAAGATCGGAATATGACGCATCACACAAACTTTAAACAGTTTGCGCGTCTGCGCCTCCACGCCTTTGGAGGCGTCGATCACCATCACTGCCGAATCAGCCGCCATCAGCGTTCTGTACGTATCCTCAGAAAAATCCTGATGGCCCGGCGTATCCAGAATATTTATGCAAAATCCGTCATAAGAAAACTGCAGCACAGAGGAAGTAACGGAAATTCCTCTCTCCTTCTCAATCTGCATCCAGTCGGAAACCGCATGTCTCGCCGTAGCTTTTCCCTTCACGCTCCCCGCAAGATTGATCGCTCCCCCATACAGCAGAAACTTCTCAGTAAGGGTTGTCTTTCCCGCATCCGGGTGCGAAATGATCGCAAAAGTTCTTCTTCTGTTTATTTCGTCCGCATAATTTCCCACGTTTTTATCCTCCAGCCACTATTATACAGTATATATGCACCGGCAGACCCGGGGCCTGCGGCCCCGGCCGCCTAAAAACCATACTTTATTTATAGTACCATAAAACCTTTCACAATGCACACAGGAATTCATCCGCTTACTTCTCGTCAGAATTTACCGTACTGATTACGACTGCGTCCGCGCTCACACCGGTCTTGCGGATGACAATGTCCTCGATCTGGGCACGCTGCGCCTCCGAAAGTTCCGCTGTATTCACCACCACGTCCACACTGTCCCCGTCTATGCTGACAATGGCATCGTCAAATCCTTTCGCCTCAAGCAGAATCTCCGCCGCCGTCTCTTTCTCCGCAATATCTGTCATGGAAATCATGCTGCTCACGGCTTCCTGCTTCTGGGTCTCACTGATATTGGCATTATTGATAATTTCCAGCAGCGTCTCTTTATTCTGTACCCTCGTCTGCTCCTTCTCAAGCTTCGCGCCGGAAAGGGCTGACGCTGTTTCCGCCGATGTAAAGACTGCCTCGCCGGGTACTTCATCCATCTGCTCCTCGGCAAGCGCCTGCGCCAGCTCCTCATCCACGCTGCCGCTCTCCGCCATGGTCACATCACTGTCCAGACTTTCTATGTCGCCGGATACCTGTTCAATGTCTTCCTCAGACAAATCCAAAAGCGCAGCATATTCCTCCTCCGCGTCCTCCTGCGTAAGCCCGGTCGCCCCCATTTCTCCGCTCACACTCATCAGATCCTCGTCCGTCACCTTAGTACCCGCAAAATTCAAGTACCCTGCCACCGCGATCATAATGGCAAGCGCCGTAATCATCATCTGGTTCTTCTTAATCATATTCTTCAATTTCTTCTCCCCTTCACTGATTATTTGTTTTCATTTTAATTATTGATATTCTATTCATGTCTACATCAAATAATACCTGAATCGCTTCAATTATGTCCCGGCGCACCTGCGCCCTGTCCGCCCCCTGCGCAATCACCACGACCCCCTCCACACTGGGAGCTATAGTCTTAATCACAAGCGGCACATTCTGCCCCCGTTCATCCACAGTACAGACAACTGTCTTATCCTGTCTGCTCTCCTGTATATGACGGTTCCCTCCCGAAGCATCTGTCTCCGTCGTATCGGAATTCTCTTCCGCACCTTCCCTTGCCAGAATCATCTCCTCCGATTCTCCTGTGTAGATCAGCACCCTGACTCTTCCCGCTCCTTCCACACACCGCAGGCTCTCTTCCAGCCTTTTCTCCCAGTATTCCACATAATCCGCATCCTCTTCCACTCCAAACGTACGTTCGTTTTTTATTATAGTTTCAGATGCGTCCAATAAATCGGACTTTGTTTTTTCTTTTTCTACCGGCAGAGAAACCACACAGAGCAGAACACCTGCCAGAATCAGAATCAGACACTGATCTTTTCTGAGCTTCTTCCCGCCGCAGATCCGCTCAGCAAGCTTCTTAGCCGCTCCCATCCAGCTTCACCTCCACTCTCTCCTCTTCTATCCCTAATATTACGGCAAACCGTGTCTGATAGGACAAAAAAACTTCATCCGCTACAGGCTCGCGCGGCGCAATCACAATTTCTTCGACTTCAATCCGTCCGTTTTCCTCCTCCACGGTCCGTTCCCTCAGAAAAATCGTCGTCACCGGCTGAAGCGTTCCTGTCTCTGCCCTGGATTCCGATGTGAGCCGGATAGAAACGCGGCTCACAATGTACTTATCTTCCGCAATCTCCCTGTTTAACTGCTCTTTCAGCTCATTCTCCATCTGTGCAGTCACTTTGTCTGTCACACCATCCGTCTGCGGCGCATCTAAAGAACCAAGCAGATCCGTCATCTTCGTCCACCGATCCATAAGCGCCTGCGGCTCTTCCCAGACTGCCCCGGCAAGCTGTAATACAGGCTTCAAAAAGAGAAGCAGTATAATAATACCAGACACGGATTTGATATATTTCTCGTACTGTCTTCCCGGCGCAAAATGCACCACGGCCTGCGCCGCTATCATAAAAATGCCAATCTCCCTGATCGCATCTAGCATTCTTTTACCTCCATTCAGCGCACAGCCTGTCCTGTGGAGTAACTGATAATAGCTACCTGGATCATAAACATTCCTAAGGAAGTCAGCGCAATTCTCAAAAGCATAAGGTTGCCCTCCCCCACCCTGCTTGCACAGTTTGTCAAGCGATTGTCGCTTATGATGCCGACGAGTGCCGCGCTCAGTTTCATCACACATGCCGTCATGGCAATTTTCAGAATAGGTGCGGCACAGAGCGCAATCAGCATAAACGTCATAAAAATCCCCAGACTGTTTTTGACCAGTACTGCAGAGCCAAGCACCATCTCAAACATCCCTTCTGTCAGTCCGCCGATTCCCGGCATAGCAGAAAGCGCTTTCTTTACCGCAGATGACTGCAGTGAATCAATAACAGGTGATACCATTGATTGCAGAAGACTGAAACCCGTGATCAGCCAGACCGAAACTTTCAGACTTCCTTTGACTGCCTTCTCCGAAAGCTCTAAAAGCAGTGCCAGTTTTTCCTCCATCCAGATACCGTTAATCACCGTCAGCAGAACATATCCGTACACAAGAGGCACCAGCACCGAAAGATACCCCCACTCAATCAGATAGACCGCCACCAGAAGAAGCTGGTAGTACACCGAAGCCGAGAAGGCTCCCGAAGCACCTCCGACAGCCAGTATATAAGTCGGAATGTACATTTTGACGAACGTCACCACGCCGCTCAGAATTTCCTTCACCGCACCCGCCGTCTCCCCAAAAAATTTTAAAAGCACCGCAATCAGCAGAAGATAGACAAAATAGAAGGCGATGTCCGAAACCTGATGGTCGCGAAACAAATCAGCAAAGTTGGAGAAAAGAGCAGCCGCCACTCCCAGAACGAGAATTGTAAAAAATAACGCTCGTATTTCTTCTTTCTGAAACAAAACTGCACCCGAAATACCTCCACCCAGTTTTTTAAGCGCCTCCCAGAGCTGGCCTCCCATGATATCCGAAAGCACCGCTTTCCCGTCAAAAGAATAGGAAGGAAACAGCCTGTCGAAATCTCTGACAACCGCATCCATCTCCATCTGTTCCCACACCATCGCGCTCTCCTGTGTCCCCATCCGCATCCTGCCTCCCCCAATTATTCTCTAATTCCCTAGCCGCGTACGCGAAACTTAGTACTTCCTGCGGCCCGTCCTATGACGGAACGTCTTCAGAAGTACTTTTTGCGTTTCTCACATAATAGATTGTATACTTTCCATCAGCGAAAACAGAACCGGCATTCCCATGGAAAGAATATAGAGCTTGCCAAGCATCTCCACCTGTCCCGCCACACCGGCATATCCTGCATCCTTGCAGATCCCCGCACAGAACTCGCAGGCATAGGTAGCTCCCACAGCCTTGAACAGCAGCGCCAGATAACTGTAATTCTCCCGCAGATATCCCCGCAGCGTCTCCATCCCCTCCAATATCTGCATAAAATATCGCATGATATATTCCAGCATCACAAAGCAGACGGCCAGCGCCACATAAGCACTGTATTCTGCCTTATGACTCTTTAGCGAAACCGCCAGCAGTACGCCTACCACGCCGATCACACCAGCCTTAAACATATCCATCCCGTTTCCCTCCCTGTCAGACCTGCAAAGCAGCGCCTCGTGATAAAAACGCCGGATCCACTCCTCTACATTTCAAACAGCTTCTGCATCATCACAAACAGATCATATATGTACGGAACGATCCATGTTAAAACAAGAATTAACCCGGCAAGACTGATTAGAAAGGCATGATCTTCTCTTCCGCTATGTTTTAAAACTTGATTTAATATTGTAACCAAGATGCCGACCGCCGCTATCTTGAAAATCAGACTAACGCTCATCTGTCCTCCCTGTCCGTCACAGCAGCATAATTGCCAGAAGCAGCCCTGTCAATATGCTGACACTGTGTATCATTTTTGATCTGTTTTCTAAAGTTTCCTCTGCCTGCCGGAGTCTTCCCTCCAGAAAAACTTCCACCTGTCCAACACGCCCCGCCTGTCCATTCTCCTCCCGGAAACGGAGGTTTTTTGCAAGCTCTGACATTGCCTTTCTCTCATCCTCCCGCAAAGGCAGCGGCCCCAGGCATTTCTCCAGTTCCTCCTCCCAGACTTTCGGAAAACCTGTACCACTCTCCCCATCTGTTCTCTCGTAAATACGCCCAAAGTATATAGAATAATATTCGTCATTTAATTCTGACAACAGAAGGCAGATTTCCGGCATTGTGTGCTTTCCGTAGGATATTTCACTGCGCATCTGTCCCAATATACGGACAAGCGCCCTCAAATGCCTCACCCTTTCCTTCTCCTGCCCCGCCAGACTGTGCCCCCATCCGGCACAGCCGACAAGAATGCATAAAAACCCTACTGCCTTATACATGGTTTTCCTTCCCTGTCATAAACTTCCACGATCCGGCATGCCCCCCGTCTGCGATCCATCATCACATATCTTTCAAACAACCTCTGTTCCATCACATAGCGCATGTAATCTTTCTGTCTCACTTCCTCCATGGAACCGCCGTGAATCGTGGCAAGAAGCTTACATCCACATCCACCTGCCATCTGCAGCGCCTTCACATCCGCCAGACTTCCCACCTCGTCCACGGCAAGCACCTGGGGCGCCATAGACCGGATCAGCTGCATCATGCCCTCCACCTTCGGACAGCCGTCCAGCACATCCGTGCGCAGTCCCACGTCGTTCTGTGCTACCCCCAGATAGCTCCCCGCAATTTCCGAACGTTCATCCACCACACTCACATTAACCCCTGATCCATAGGCCGTTCCGTCCGACACCTGTCTGATGAGATCCCGAAGCATCGTCGTCTTCCCACCGCCAGGCGGAGAAATCAAGAGTGTACTCATCACACGTCCCTCTTCAAACAGGCAGGGCATCAACGCATCTGCGGCTCCCCGTATCTGATGCGCTATACGGATATTTAAATAACGTATGTATTTCATGTTTTTAATGCGGCCATCTCCATCCAGAATCACCTGCCCGGCCAGGCCTACCCTGTGTCCCCCCTGCACGGTCAGGAATCCCTGTCTGATCTCATCGGTGAAGGCATAGAGAGAATATCTGCACAGATGCCCAAGCAAACTCTCCAATTCTTCCGGCGCCGGTCTGGCTGCCTCCCCCGGCATGTCCACAATCCGCCCCTGCATGTCCACAAAGTGTTCCCTGTTATCAACGAATATTGTCAGTGGCATTCCAGCCCGGAGCCTGATCTCCTGAAGCCGCTTCGCCTGTCTCGCCACTTCCCGCCATCTGTCCCGGCTTTCCTCCGGAAACAGTCCTAAGATCTCCTCCGCACGCATTTCCGCTCCCCCCTTGTCTCATGCCGCAGGCACATGGTACGGTGAACAGCAGCTTTCTCATTACAATATATGAAACTTTGTCCAAGTTATGCTTTGAAAAAAAAACCAGTGGCATTTCCCGAAAAAAAAGGTTAGAATAAATAAGGAAAAAAGGTAAAAGAGGATCAGATATGAAACTGGACATGCATTGTCACACAAAAGAAGGGTCTCCCGACGGGAAACTGGAATTGCTGGAAAACATTTCAATTTTAAAGCAAAAAGGCTATCAGGGTATGCTCATTACAGACCATAACTCCTACAAGGCCTACCGCTATTATAAAAAACTCAAGGAAAAACCGAACGATTTTGTTGTCCTGAAAGGAGTAGAATACGATACCATCAACGCCGGCCACATGCTCATTATCATGCCCACAGGCGTCAGTCTGCCGATTCTGGAGCTGCGGGGGCTTCCCATCATTCTTCTCATAGAGATCGTGCATTTTTACGGTGGAATTATCGGCCCTGCCCACCCCTGCGGAGAAAAGTTTCTAAGTATATGCAACACGCTGCACGGCAGATTCTACGAACATATTTACCACAAATTTGATTTTGTGGAAGGCTACAATGCCTGCGAGGACGCGGATTCAAACATGCGTGCCATGGCGCTTGCAAAAAAACATGACCTGCCCTGCTTTGGCGGCAGTGATTCCCACAAGGAAGACTGCGCAGGTTTTGGCTACACAATTCTGCAGGAAGACATTACTTCAGAGACAGAGCTTGTCAACTACATCCGCGCCGGCAAGCCCACTATGATCGGTGGTCAGCACTATTTGCATACCACGAAAGCCAAGCTCGGAAAGGTGAATAACGTGCTGGTCTACTCTTTCTGGCTTTACAATAAATTTCTTGCGCTGTTTCGCCGCAAGGCACGCAATTTCGAGCTGATGGAAAACCAGATTCTCGATTCCATCCGTGCCGGGAAGCGCAAAGATCCCCGCTATATCCCGCTCGGAGACGACTAAGGCAGATAAACTATCTCTCTTTATCTGCCTTATCATTTGCCATCTCCTTCAATTCTTCAAACTCGCTCTCATACTCCTCACTTCGCATGGTCGGATTGTTTCGGATCATATCACGCTTGTAAAAGTCCAGCAGTCTGCTATAGCCTGTCTCACGCTCCAGATAAAGGCTGAACTTGCCCCGCAGTTCGGCAATTTCTTCCCTGACGCTCTCCCCGTAAGCCGTGGGTCTGCTCAAAAGCGCTTCCTTTATCATGGAAAAGCCCTGCTCCAGACCTGAAGTCAGATCCCGCAGGCGGATCTCTCTGCGCTCCCCCCTGTCAAGACGCTTCTGCTCCTTCTCATCATTATTAAACGCAATCAATACATCCAGGCGCTTCTGCATACGCATAAGTTCTTCCTTCACACCCACGAGCCTGACCATAAGATCCCGCAGATCGAGCGCAGCCTTGAAAGAAAGCGTGAAATCGGCCACAATATAAACCGTGAGCATCACTGTCAGATGATGCAGCGCTTTTTCCGACAGAGAAAACATTATCTGTTCGATGGGCCTGTGTATCACCCTTGTCATCAAAATGGTAAAAAATCCCCATGCAATCGAAGATCTCAGGCAAATATGACCCTTATAGTTCATAAACCTTCCCGAATAATCCCAGTACCTCATTTTAAACAGCGACTCCATAGCGACTCCTGTCACATACTCAAGCGCCGTCGCTCCAACCACGCCGGCAGCATAGGTGAGCAATATATTATCCACAAAGGGCATGGATACCACCAGCATCATAATTGCGCCGGTGCCATACAGCGGCAAAAAGGGGCCTCTCATAAAGCCCCTGTTCACCCATTTGCGGGATTTAAGCGACACGAAAACTGACTCGAAACACCATCCCCCAAAGCAATAAAAATAGAACAAAAACAACCATTGAAATCCTGTATAATAAAGCATAACCTTTAACCTTTCATCCATCAGACAAAGCTGATGATTTCCTCTTTTGGCGCCTTCGTCTGTTCCACGTTTAAGGCGCGAAGTACCGGGCCTTCCCCCTGATACTGTTCAAAATACGCAGTTTCCACCCTGGCCGTAACTTTCACCCACTGCTGATCCTTAAGCCCTTCCGCCTGCCCGTACTCACAGGCATATCCAAGAAAAGCCATATCGTCCGCACAACAGGTCATCGCCATACGCCCCGGCACAAAATAATTCTTCGGGAACTGCTGCGGCTTCAACACCATCCCCACAAAGGAAACCGTCTTTCCCTCGTAGCGCTCCGGGTGATCCATGGAATCCAGATACCAAATTCCATAGCCTTCGTTATTTAACTCTAGAATGGGCGCTTTCAAATCGTAGGGCAGATCCTCTTCCATAATCTCATTGATCTCCCCGTTAGAATCCTCAAAGACAATCTCCGCTTTCGGATTGATCGCCTTCACATTCCGCTTGTAGCTGCCAAGATCCTCCACACCGTCGCAGCGGTTAAAAATAATCAGCTCCGACTTTCGGATCTGTTCCGCCAGCAGCGACTTCATATTGGTGAAATACATGGGAAAAGTGGAGGCGTCAATCGTCGTGACCTGCTGTTCTATCTTCCAGTGCCACGGAAGCTTCATCTCCTTGTAGTTCCACATGCCGTTATACTCGATGACAATGCGCTCCGGCTTGTGCTTCTTCTCCAGTTCAATCAGCCTGTGCGGGGTAAAGTCCTCCTCCCCGTCAATCAACTCAAGCACCGTACGGCTCTGCTTCAGCAGCATATCATCATACTCGTTCTCCCCCTCCTCACAGAGAATGAGCAGGGTTTTTCCTCTCACCTGAAAATAAGGCTGCGCCAGCGTATAAGTGATAAACTCTGTCTTGCCGCTCTCCAGAAAGCCGTTAATCATATAGACCGGTTTCACTCTTTCTTCATCCCTTTCTCATTACTTTTACATAATTTCACACATTATTTATTTCCCAAACAGCGCCGCCAGCTTTTCCTCCTTCAGCCCGGAGCCGATCACACAGAATTTCCCCGTCACGCCGGGTTTTCCATCCCTGACATTGCTCTCCTCCGGCACATAATCGAAATAGATCCAGCTGCCCTCCGCACCGGCAACCATGCCCTTGGCCCGGAGCACAATGCCGTACTCCTCTTCCTTGTCAAGCTCAGCCAGAATTTGCACAATCTCATTTTTCGTGTATACTGCCGGCGTCTCAAGCCCCCAGCTTGTAAAGACCTCATCCGCATGATGATGGTGATTGTCATGGCCTTCATGATCGTGATCATGGCAACAATGTCCATGTTCCTCGTGGTCGCGATCATGCGTGTGGCCCTCATGCCCTTGATGACAGTGCCCGTGCTCGTGTTCCTCATGCCCGTGATGGCAGTGCCCGTGCTCGTGTTCTTCATGCTCGTGATGACAGTGCCCGTGCTCGTGTTCCTCATGCTCGTGATCGTGACAGCAGTGCCCGTGCTCCCCGCGCTCATGATGACAGTGCTCATGGTCATGCTCTTCGTGATCGTGGTGGCAACATTCATGGTCATGATGATGGTGCGCCTCCTGCATTTCCATCACCTCCCGCATAAGTTCTGCCTCCAGATCCTTCGCGCCCTCAATGGTTTCCAGAATATCCCTGCCCTCAAGCGCATCCCAGGGCGTGGTGATGATCGTGGCTTTCGCATTGTGTTCCCGGATCAGCCCCACACAGACAGCGAGTTTCTCCTCACTTATCTTATCCGTCCTGCTTAGGACAATCGTTCCCGCATGTTCGATCTGGTTGACGAAAAATTCTCCGAAGTTCTTGATATACATTTTACATTTACAGGCATCCACCACAGCCACAGCACTGTTAAGCTGCACATCCCTGTCTGCCATGGCTTCCTGCACCGCCTTCATTACATCCGAAAGCTTCCCCACGCCGGAAGGCTCGATCAGAATACGCTCCGGCGCATAAGTATCCAGAACTTCCTTTAAGGATGTACCGAAATCCCCCACCAGCGAGCAGCAGATACAGCCGGAATTCATCTCCTTGATCTCGATGCCGGACTCCTGCAAAAATCCCCCGTCTATACCTATCTCACCGAACTCGTTCTCAATCAGCACCACCTTCGTATCCGACAGCGCTTCCTTTAAGAGCTTGCCGATCAGCGTGGTTTTCCCGGCCCCAAGAAACCCCGAAAAAATATCAATCTTAGTCATGCCGTATCCTTCCTTTCCATTAATCCAAATTTAATTTTCTGCCCATCACATACCATGTCAGCACATAATATACCACACAGCTTATAATCCCCGCAAGCAGCGCTGTCTCCCACTGACGGTCAAAATAGGAACCGTAATTCCAATAATCACTATGAGAAATCTTCTCCTGAAAATAAATCGTGACCACAAAATATATGCTCTGCAGCATCTGCTCCACCACATAAATTCCCACATACCATGCAAAAGAAAGCAGCAGCTTATGGTTGGGAGAGAGCTGTCCCAGAGAGATACACGCCCCCACCTTGAGCACTTTCGCGAATATGGAAAAGATAAATGCGATCAGAGTCATAATAACCGTAAAAGCCGAAATCCTTTCCGCTCCCAGATACTCGATCATGTCCACCATCCCCTCCATCATGGAATGGAAAATCTCACTCGATGTCGCAAGCAGAAAAATGACGGACAGATAAATAGACACCATATTAATAATCACCCATGCTGAGCTGACTAGTACCTTGGCTATGATAATATGATGCGTATCCACAGGCAACGTATGCAGAAGATACCCCTGATCTCCATAAGTGGACGTATAAAAACGATGAATCAGATAGATCGTCGTGCCGATACACACTGCAAACATACTTCCCACATAGGTGAACAGCACCATGACAGCCATAAAATCCACCATCCGAAAATCACTGTGGCCCGTTTGCCCCATCAGATAAACCATACACCGCGCAAGCCCCGTCATCACCACAGTCAGAATATTCGCGGAAAGAAGCAGTTTCCATGTCGCCTTCCACTCATACTTCATCAATTTCCCTAACATGCGAACACCTCCCTGAAAAACTGATCCACGGACTTTCGCTCGTTGCGTCTGATCTGTTCCGCTCCGGCATGCAGCACAATGCTTCCGTACTTGATAAACACCACTTCATCCAGTATATTCTCCACATCCGAGATCAGATGGGTGGAGACCAGAATGGAGCCGCAGCGATTATAGTTGTTTACAATGGTATGGAGAATGTAATCTCTGGCGGCAGGGTCTACTCCCGCGATCGGCTCGTCCAGAATATAGAGATCCGCATCCCTGCTCATCACCATGATGAGCTGCACCTTCTCCTTCGTACCTTTGGAAAGGTTTTTCAGTCTCTCCTGCGGCGGAATCTGCAGTCTCGCCAGCATGTCAAAAGCCCTGTCCACCCGGAAATCCGGATAGAAGTCCTGAAAATACTGCACCAGTTCCAGCACCTTCATGCCTGGCTGCAAATAGGTCCGCTCTGGCAGATAGGAGATGCGCAGCTTCGTGTCAACTCCCGGACGCTGCCCGTTAATAAGCACCTCACCCGCCGTCGGCTTTAAAAGGCCGTTCATAATTTTAATCAATGTGGTTTTTCCACTGCCGTTAGGCCCCAAAAGGCCGATGATCCTGCCCCTCTCCAGATTTAAGTTTATCTGATTCAAGGCGATCTTTCTTCCGTATGTCTTCGTCAGCCCCATACACTGCACCACAGGCGCCATAGTATTCCTTCCTTTCCTGTCTCACGAAACCGTGATCCGATAAGACGCCTCAAAAGCCGCCCCCGATAGTTTTTGTCCCCACTCCCGTTCCTTGAAATCTCCTGCGAAATCTACGCTGTCACACCGGCCATACCAGGGCTCAATGCAGATAAACGGCGCATTCTTCTTCGGCGGCGACCAGACGCCGAACAAAGGCGCGTCAAACTCCACCGTCAGATATGGCGTACCGTCGGGTCTTGCCAGCGCTACCTTGTGGGCCTGATCTCCCTCGATCACCAACGCATCGTTGTCAAAAAGATCTTCGGTGACGGCAAGCGCCCCGCCTTGCAGCGCATAAGTTTTCTTCTCCTTACCCGCCAGTCCTGCGTCAATACACGTGGATACCACCTGCTCCTTCGCATCAAAAAGCAGTTTATACTGGGTCTGGTCTGTCCCCGGGTCAATGGGACACAGAAATCCGGGATGACCACCTATGGAAAACCAGACTGACTCTCCTGACTGGCTTGCTACCCGCCATTTGACCACCACCGTGGATCCGACAAGCTCGTAGCCGATTTCCAGAAGGAAGGAAAAAGGATATTTCTGCAACGTCTCCTCATCGGAACGTAAAGTAAACCAGATTTCCGAAGCCACCTGACTCTTTAATTGAAATTCCATATCTCTGGCGAAGCCATGCTGCCCCATGGCGTACTCCCTGCCGTCCACCCGGTATGTACCGTTCTTTAAACTGCCTACAATGGGAAAAAGCACTGGTGACGTCCGCCCCCAATAGGCAGGATCACCGTGCCACATGTACTCTCTCTGATCCGGCAGGCTCTTTAAGGACTTGAGTTCCGCCCCCAAACTGTCCACCTGTATCGTAATCTTATCATTACTGATCTGAAATAAAGCCATAACCTCCTCCTTTTTTATACCCCGTCATGTACCAGCCCCAAACACACTGAAAAGCTCCTGTCTTCGACCATTGTATCACAGCTTACCCCAAAAGGGTATCCTTTAATCCCCTGCGATCTCCCTGTACGCCTCTGCCACCTGATCCACCGGCACGCCTGCGATCTCATTCTGATACGTACCGCCGGCCAGCAGTCCGATCAGCCGCCCGCGCCCGTCAAAAATACCGCCGCCGGACATCCCCTCTCTGGCAAATCCACGTCCATAGAGCATTTTTCCTCCGAAAGTTTCAATATATCTTCCGGTGTCCTCCAGAACGGCCTCCTGAAAGATCATCTCATCCTCCTCTTTACCCGCTCCCAGACAAAAAATGGACTCCCCTCTCTGCAGGCCGGTGTAAGCGCTCACATCTGTAAAAGCGCTGCGAAGCCCGGAAACAGCTCCCAGGCCAAGCGTCTCCTTTTCCACCAGCAAAAACCCCACATCACAGCTTTCCGAACTTCCAAGTACACGGGCGCTCGCATAATATCCTGCCGGAAATCGTATAACTCCCGATTCCTCCCGCCAGTATGCCAGCACATGTCTGTTGGTGACGACAACCGCCCCGTCCTGCGTCATTCGGAAAACTACCCCGCTGCCATACGCCTTCCCCATATCGATCCGCACCACACTGCCCTCCACGTTACCACATGCAGCCTCCAGATCCGGCTCCCTGAGCACAGGACTGTGAAACAAATCGAGTGCGATCATGCCCTCATAGATATCCTCCTCGCTCACACTCTGAATCAGATGAGGCGGCAGGGACGGTTCCTCCGCCCGAACGGACAACGCCTGAAAAACCCATCCCAGGCAAAATACAATAACAGCAACTATTTTATCAACTCTTCCGCCTTTTACCACCGGCATCTCCTTGCCATCCGCACCTTTCAAGCAGGGGCACGTGGAGGACTGCGCGCCGCTCCCCATGCCCCTGCTCTCTTGTCTAAACACGCTATATATACAGAGAATGCTACATTTCAAGCATTCTCTCACGCGAAACGTAGTACTTCTTGGCATTCCGTCCTATGGCGGGATGTCTTTAGAAGTACTTTTCGCGTTGATAAGCGGAACGATAAGCCGGGTTATGTCGTGAATGATCATCTATCTAGGAGTTTCGTTGCCGAAACCCTCCAGCGACCTACCTGAAAGCGGACCGGGCCGGTCATTGCTCTCTGTTTGGTCTTGCTCCGGATGGGGTTTACACAGCCCGTCCCGTTACCGTGACGGCGGTAGTCTCTTACACTGCCATTCCACCCTTACCCGCAGAGGATTGCTTCGCAAAACTTCGGAGGATTGCCTGCAATCCTCCGGGCATATCGCTTACAATCCCTCGGGGCGGTATTATTTCTGTTGCACTGGCCTTGGAGTCGCCTCCACCGGATGTTATCCGGCATCCTGCCCTGTGGAGCCCGGACTTTCCTCACCTGCACCCTTTCGTCTGTGCAGCCGCGATCATTTATTCCACTTATCCTGTTTTTATATGCCAATCCCTTCTATGCGGAGAATGCCCGTATTTTGGGCATTCTCCCGTGTGAGAGTAATTTGCGAAGCAAATCTAATGCTTCTTAACGAAGCAGCCTCTGCTGCTGAGTTTTAGAAGCACTTCTCACACTGCTAAACTTCAAAACAGCTCCCGCCTACAAACTCCCTGCAGAGGGAATTTTTCGGCAGTTCTTCACTGCTGATACCGAGAAAATACTCCAGAAATTTCAGCAGCCGTTTCGCCTCATGATACCCAGGCTCTCCCTTTTGAATGCTAAAAAGCAACGGCTCCGCATACTGCTTGAGTACTGACAGCTCAAAAAGCATCGCTGAATTGAACATGGCGTCCGCCTCCTCCTGGAACGGGAAAATGTATTTTTCTTCCCCTCTCCTGACCGACGGCCACATGGAAATGGTTCTGGCGGCGGAAGCGCCCCTTGTCCGTGCGTCCCTCACGAGCCTGCGAAGCAGTCTGTTGTCCGTCGTGGGAATACGGTTGTGCTCATCCACGTTCAATGTAGTCAGCGCGCTGATATAAATTTTGTACTTACTCTCTGCCGGCAGGGAATAGGACATCTTCTCATTCAGCCCGTGTATACCCTCAATCACCAGAATGTCGTTCTCACCGAGCCTGGTCACTTTTCCGCTGTATTCCCGCTTCCCGGTCTTGAAATTAAAAGAGGGAAGCTGCACACTCTCTCCTTTCAGAAGCGCTGCCATGTCTTCGTTAAACTGTTCCACATCCAGAGCCTCCAGGCACTCATAATCCGGCTCACCATCCTCATCCAGAGGCGTCCTGTCATGATCCACATAATAATTGTCAAGCCCGATGGGATGCGGCTTAAAACCGTAGGTTCTAAGCTGGATGGAAAGCCTGTGGGAAAAGGTCGTCTTGCCGGAGGAGGAAGGCCCTGCAATCATAACGAACTTCACGCCCTCGCGTCTTGCGATGTCTCTGGCAATCTCACCGATCCGCCTCTCCTGTAACGCCTCCTGCACCAGAATCATATCGGCAATATTACCGTCACAGATCTGGTTATTCAGATCGCCCACCGTGTCAATTCCGATATCACGCCCCCACGCCCCTGTGGCTGACAGCGTCTGAAACAGTTTCTTTCGCGGCTTAAACTCCGGCATCGTCTCCGGATCCTCCTGCTCGGGAAGCAGCAGGATCATCCCCTCCTCATATGCGAAAAGATCAAACTGTCTGATGTACCCTGTGCTGGGCAGCATATATCCGTAAAAATAATCGTAATAATCACCCATGCAGTACACGTTAATACTGGAGCTTCTGCGGTAACGGAACAGGGAAACCTTATCCTTCATGCCATTCTCCGCAAAAAGCGCCACCGCTTCCGCTGCCGGATAAGCCTTCTTTGTCACAAGAAGATCCATGTCCACCAGTTCACCCATGCGGTCCTTCACCTTCTCGATGGTCTTTTCATCCAGTTTCAGACCATTCCGAAACGCACAGTAGTAGCCGGCGCCAATGGCAAACTCCACCTTCACGTTGGCCGCAGCCTCCATGCCCGCCACATCCTTTATGGATTTCAGCATAAGCATGATCGCCGTCCGCACATAGGTCTTATGACCGATCGCGTCTGCGTAAGTGATAAAGCCAAGCTCACAGTCCCTGTCCACCCGTTTCATCAGCTCCTGGATCTTACCTTCCACCGTCACCAGCGCAATCTGGCTGACATAATCGTTCTGATGCGCCTCCGCAATGATCTCGTACTTGATGCCGTCCTCATAACGTTTCTCTTTCCCTCCGATCATAATCGTAGCCATAGACTTTCCTCCTCCCTTTTTGTATGATAATCACAGACTTCCGGGCACTTTCTATTCCCCTGCAATTTATCTTATGTAAACCACACTACAAGGTTCCTGCAAGGCGGTTCTCCTCAAGCAGCGCCTTCACCTGCGCATATCTTTTTCTTCTCTTGTCCTCCGCCATTCCCTGTTCCTGCAGATTAACAAGAATCTCCTCATACACAGCGGCCTCCCGCTCCAAAAAAGATAAAAAAACAGGCGTCTTTTTTTGCAGAATCATAGGACCGTATCTGTCCATAAGTTTACATAACACTTCTCCCGGCATGTCGGCACTCTCCAAAAGATTTCCTCTTGCAATCCCGCTCGAAGCGCCGCCCGGCGGTGCAGCCTGGATCACCTGATAAAACTTCCCGTCCTCCACGAGCATCTCCTCGTCAAGAATCTGGTAACCGTTCTCTCTGAGATACCGCCTGAATCCCTCGATCTCCGACTGGGGCTGCAGGATCAGTTCCCGGAACGAGTCCGTCTTTTCCCGATCCTCCTTCAGAATGCGCATCATCAGACCACCCCCCATACCGGCGCAGATCAGTGTGTCCGCCTCTCCCTTATTATAATTATGTAAACCGTCAGACAGTCTGGTTTCAATCTGTGCTCCCAGCCCGTATGCTGCCACATGCTCTTTAGCCGCTCCCAGAGGCCCCACCCTCAGATCCATGGCAAGCACTTTCGGACTGATGCCCTGCTGTACAAGATAAATCGGTACAAAGCCATGGTCACAGCCCACATCGCAGACCCGGTTTCCGCCCGTCACCATGCCTGCCACGGTGCGCAGCCGCCCTGATAAAACCACCGGCCGCATCAGTCCAGATAATCCTTAAGTTTCCGGCTTCTGCTGGGGTGACGCAGCTTTCTGAGCGCCTTTGCCTCAATCTGTCTGATTCTCTCTCGGGTCACATTAAATTCTTTTCCCACTTCCTCAAGCGTTCTCGCACGGCCGTCGTCCAGCCCGAAGCGTAGACGCAGTACCTTCTGCTCTCTCTCGGTGAGGGTTCCAAGAACCTCCACAAGCTGCTCTTTTAACAGCGTAAATGCCGCCGCGTCAGCAGGGACAGGCACATTGTCGTCCTGAATAAAATCTCCCAGATGGCTGTCCTCCTCCTCGCCGATGGGCGTCTCCAGCGATACCGGCTCCTGAGAAATTTTTAAGATTTCCCTCACCCGCTCCACAGGCATATTCATCTGTTCCGCAATCTCCTCAGGGGTAGGCTCCCGCCCCAGCTCCTGCAGGAGCTGTCTGCTCACACGGATCAGCTTGTTGATAGTTTCCACCATATGCACGGGGATACGGATGGTTCTGGCCTGATCCGCAATGGCCCTGGTGATGGCCTGTCTGATCCACCATGTCGCATAAGTGGAAAACTTATACCCTTTACGATAGTCGAACTTTTCCACAGCTTTAATCAGTCCCAGATTTCCCTCCTGGATCAGGTCAAGAAAGAGCATACCGCGTCCAACATAGCGTTTGGCTATGCTGACCACCAGACGCAGATTGGCCTCCGCCAGACGCTGTTTCGCCTCCAGATCACCCATCTCCATCTTCTTCGCCAGCTCGATCTCTTCCTCCGCTGAGAGAAGCGGCACCTTTCCGATTTCCTTCAAGTACATTCTGACAGGATCCTCAATGCTGATCCCATCCGGCACGGTAAGGTCGATGTCCTCCACATCCACCTCATCCTCTTCCGTCAGGATGATCTCCTCATCATCCACGTCGTCCTCTTCCGTGATGCGCAGCACATCTACATTATTCTGTTCCAGCGTCTCTAAAATTTTGTCAAACTGCTCCTCCTCCAGCGTAAGATCCGTGAAAAATTCATTGATCTCCTGGTACTCCAGAACATTCTTTTTCTTCTTTGCAACAGCCAGGAGATCTTTTAAGCGCTCCTCAAACTTTGCCTGTACATTTTCATCCATGAATTGCTCCATCCTTCCTATGTTTAACCTCTGTCCGACTGTAAACGTGCCTTTTTTCGATTAGCTTACCCCGATCACAGGGAAATATGCGTTTTCTTAAGCTCCTCCAGCGCCTTTTTCCCGGATATTACCTGATTTAAAGCCTCCATATCCGATCCCATTCTGGCTGAATAATAGTTGAAACTGTTGTCTTTCACAGCCACTACCACGTCATGAAGCGCTTTCTCCCTCTCCTGTTTCGTGTCAAGCCTTTCCAGCTTCGTGTTGAAGATTGCCGCCACTTCCCGCTGCTCCTCTTCCTCCTCGAAAGCGCTGACAATGGAAGCCGGGGAAAAGGATCCCTGTTCCATTCCGGCAAACAGCTTGTCCGCCACCTGCCGGTACAGCTCCTGTGTAAAGTCCGCCGCAGAAATATAGGCTTTGATCTTCGGATAAATCTCCGGCTCCTCCGAAAGCCATGTCAGGAGGATGCGCTGTGATTTTCTGATATGATCCTCGGAAGTAGGCTTTCCTGCCATCGTGGATTTGGGTCTCTCTACCGGTCTTACCAGCCCCGTGCGTGCCGCGTAGCCGTTCACCAGTTTCCTAAGGTTCTCAAATCCGATATGATACCGCTCCGCCACCGACTCGATATAGTTTTCCCTCTCCACCTCTTCCTCAAAACCGCAGAGCTTTCTGGCGATCTCCCGGTGAAAAGCGGTCTTTGACTCCGGATCTTCCATATGGTAATTTCTTTCCAGCACCTTCAGCTCAAAGAAAAAGCCGTTTTGTGCCTGATCGATCCGCTCCTGGAACGCCTTCGCCCCAAGATTCTTTATAAATTCATCGGGGTCTTTGTAGGGCTGCATATCAATCACCCGCCCCCGAAGTCCCGCTTCCTTTAATATACCGAGCGCACGGAGCGCCGCATTTGTGCCTGCCCCGTCGCTGTCGTAGGCAAGCAGCACCTCCTCACCGAATCGTTTTACCAGACTGGCCTGTCCCGCCGTGAAAGCCGTTCCAAGCGAGGCGACAGCCTGTCCAAATCCTGCCTGGTGCAGCGCAATCACATCCATATAGCCCTCACACAAAATCAGATTTCCCGTCCTCGCCGTTCTGGCAAAATTCAGACCATACAGATTGCGGCTTTTGTCAAAAATCGCCGTCTCCGGGGAGTTTAAGTACTTCGGTTTGGCATCCCCCATAACCCGGCCGCCAAATCCAATCACCCGGTGGTTGCCGTCCTGAATCGGAAACATCACCCGGTTCCAGAATTTGTCGTGAACGCCCCGTTTCTCGTCAAACCCTGTCAGCCCTGCTTCCGTAATCAGATCGTCCGCATAGCCCTTCGACCGCAGATAAGCCGTCAGATCAGATCCTGTCCCGTCCGCATAACCAAGCCCGAACTTCTTCATCGTCTCTTCCGTCAGCGCCCTGCCGGTCAGATACCTGTATCCCGTCTGTCCTCTGGGGGAGCGCAGCAGATAATAATAGTATTTCGCAGCCTGCTTATTGACCTCGAGCAGCTTTGCTCGCCTGTTCTCCTTGCGCCGCATCTCCTCCGAGTACTCCACTTCCGGCAGTGCTACACCTGCGCGGTCAGCCAGCATCTTAAGCGCCTCCTGAAAAGCGGCGTTCTCATATTCCATTAAAAAAGTAATCACGTTACCGCCCGCCCCGCAGCCGAAGCAGTAGTACATCTGCTTACCCGGCGAAACTGAGAAAGAAGGAGATTTCTCATTGTGGAACGGACAAAGCCCAAAGTAACTGCTCCCCTTCTTCTGCATACGCACATAACCCGAGATCACTTCAACGATATCATTTTTCGCTCTGATCTCCTCGATCAGTTCTTCCGGATAACGCATGTTATTTCGCGACCTTCCTCTCCCGAACTGTCACTCTTTCCTTCCCAATATAAATTCCTTTTAACGCTAACCGCCATGTCACAGCTTCACTGTGACTCAAATCAATGCGGAGAATGCCGTATTTCAGGCATTCTCCTGAGTGAAACTTAGAAGTTCTCCGCAAAACAGCCTCTGCTGTGAGCGGCTAGAACTTCTTTTCACTCTAGCCATGCCAGGTCTTGGGAATATACAGCTTCTCATACTGCGCGATGGCAAAACGGTCTGTCATAGAGCTGATATAATCGCATACAATCTTCTCGAGCGGTTCCCCCGCATCCAGAAGCTTAAACAAAAAGTTCGGAAGCTGCTCCGTGTGCACCAGATAGTGCTCATAGAGCGTGATGATCAGATTTTCCGCCTTCCCCTCCTCGCTCTTTGCTATGGAATTCCTGTACACTTGCCGGAACATAAATTCACGCATCTTTGTCATGGCCTCCGCCACCTCCGGCGACATACAGATATCATCACGGTCACGGCTGTTTGTCACAATATTATGGATGAAGAAATCCAGACGCTGCCCGCAACTGTACCCGATCACGCTCCCAATCTCCTTTGGCACATCCGCCTCTTTCAATATCCCGGCACGCACTGCATCATCCATGTCATGGTGAATATAGGCAATTTTGTCCGCAAGCCGGACGATCCTGCCCTCCAGCGTCTGGGGCATACTCGCCGTCTGATGATTCAGAATGCCGTCCCTCACCTCTATCGTCAGGTTGATACCTTTGCCGTTCTTCTCCAGGAGATCCACAGTGCGCACGCTCTGTTCATTGTGCTTAAAGCCGTAAGGACACACCCGCTCAAGCGCACGCTCTCCCGCATGACCGAACGGCGTATGCCCCAGATCATGCCCGAGGGCAATGGCTTCCACCAGATCCTCATTCAACTTAAGCGCTTTGGCGATGGTCCGCGCCGTCTGGCTTACCTCCAGTGTATGCGTGAGCCTTGTCCGATAATGATCTCCCTCAGGCGTCAGAAACACCTGCGTCTTATCCTTCAGGCGACGGAAGGACTTGCTATGTATAATCCGATCCCTGTCCCGCTGAAACACCGGGCGGATGTCACACTGCTCCTCCGGCTTAAGCCTGCCCTGGGAATGCATGCTGAGCATGGCATAGGGACTCAGGTATTCCTTCTCCCACTGTTCCAAACTTTCCCGTATATTCATGGCTGTGCCTTTCTTCTTGTAAAAAAACAACCGTCATATTACTATTATTCGCCCCAAACCGCCGAAATCCTTTTTTTATTTTATTTTAATTCAGAGTCCATGCCGATTTATAACCATCAGACTGTCTTTAACGTCTATCTGCAAATATCGTAAATGAACTCTGCGTTCTGATCCATGGCTTCATATGCCGTCTTAAAAGGAGACATCTGGAACACATGCCACATCCCTTTGAACACATCCATCTTTACACTGACATTGTCCTTCAGCAGCTTTTTGTAGAGCAGCGCCGCATCGTCGTGCAGGATTTCATTGCTTCCCACCTGGATATAAATAGGCGGAAACCCTTCATAATCCCCAAACAAGGGAGAAATCAGCGGATCTGTCAGATCCTGTCCCGCCGCGTAATTTTCGATCATCTGCTGCAGGTACCCCGCGTTTAAGACCGGATCAATCTCAGCCTTGGTCACATGGGATCTGCCCGAAGCCGTCAGATCCGTCCACGGTGACATCAGCACAAGACCTCTTGGCATAAGTCTTCCTTGCTTTTTTAACTGCAGACATAGAGAAAGCGCCAGATTGCCGCCCGCAGAGTCCCCTGCCAGAATCACATCCCTAGCCCCGTACCCCAAAAGCATCAGATAATCCCAGACCTGCATGGCGTCCTGCGTTGCTGCCGGATAGGGATTTTCGGGGGCAAGCCTGTAGTCAAAGCTGAGTACATCCATGGAAGTGGAGGCAGCCAGCTTCGTCGTCAGCGTTCTGGCATAAAGGCTGCTGCCCGTAGAATAGCCGCCGCCATGACAATACAAAATAATATATTTTTTCATATGCGCACGGTTTACATAAATCCATTCTCCATGAATTGCGCCGCCTGCTGCCCCGCGTGCGGCAATCTCCACATCCTCCACAATCACATCCCTGCTGCTCCCCAGAAGGGCGCCGAAATGATCCTGCGACTGGCGGTGCTTCTCAATATCCACGTTTTCCACCGCACCGTGCATCCGCTTAATCAGATTCATCAGACTGGCGTTTCTTTTATCTGTTTTATCCGTCTTTCCCATATTTCCTCCGTTCTCTGCTCCACGCGTTCCCTAATATACAACAATTTTACCATAAAAAGGGAAATTTGTGGTATACTTATTCCATGCGCAGAGAACACACAAAAAAACAAGTGAATAAAACCGGCCTTCGGGGCAAAAAAGACGTCTGGTATAAGCTGGATTTGTCCGCCACCGTCTATCCCACCCTGCAAAGGCGGGATTTTTCCTCAGTATACCGTCTCAGTGTGAAGCTGAAGGAACCGATAGACCCGGCGCTTTTACAGCAGGCTCTGGATCTTACGCTGCCCCGCTTCCCCACCTACAAGGTGGCGATCCGAAAAGGGCTGTTCTGGCGTTATCTGGAACCGAACAACAGGCCCGGTCCTTTCGTGCAGGAGGATATCAAAAACCCCTGTATGCCCATGCATTTTAGAAGTAACAATCGTTATCTTATCAGAATATACCACTACGGCTGCCGTATCTCCCTGGAAGCGCACCATTGTCTCGGCGACGGCACCGGCGGCATGAGCCTTTTACAGACGCTGACAGCCGTATACCTGGAGCTTCTGGGACATAAGATCACGCCCTCCGGCTTTGTGTTAAGCCTGGACGAGGAGCCTGATCCCGGCGAGCTGGAAGACTCCTACATGCGCTATGCCACGGCGAAGGTCAAACCGCCGCGCCCGGCGGAAAAAACTTACCGTGTCCGCGGCACCAAGGAGCCGTTCTACACACTGAACATCATAAACGGCACTTTGTCCGTCAAGGAAATCATGGCGGTAGCCAAAAAATACGGCGCCACCATCACGGAATACCTGAACGCCGTACTGCTCTACGCCCTGCTCCAGAAGCAGCAGCAGGAATTTCATCTGACCTACAAACCCGTACGGATTGCCATGCCCGTAAATCTGCGCCGTTTCTTTCCCTCTAAGACCTTACGCAATTTTATCACCATGGTATACCCGTCCATCGATCCCCGGCTGGGAGAATACAGCTTCGAGGAGATCGTGACCGAGGTGCACAATTTCATGCGTTATTATATAAACGCAAAATTCCTGTGCGGCGATATCACCACCAACGCCGCCACCAAGCACAACTTTCTGATCCGTGTCGTACCGCTTTTCATAAAGGATCTGGTGGTTCGCACCTTCTACACCCGCGTGCAGGATAAAAATTCCTCCGCCGGACTTACCAACATGGGCGCGCTCCCGGTGCCTGCGGATATGAAGCCCTATATCGACCGTTTCGATATCTACATGGGGCAGCCCTTTTCCTCCCGCACCAACTGCGCCATCATCAGTTTCGAGGATATTCTGACCATCAACTTCGCCAGCAGTATCGTGGAGAGCGATGTGGAGCGGCATTTCTTCCGCAAACTGGTGCAGGACGGCATTCATGTGAAGATTGAGAGCAACCGCTCGTCCGAATTGCAATAACACATGTTCCGAAAACAACATGTTTGAAACAGAGCGCACTTAAATCATGATTTAAGAAAGGAAATTCTATGTCATACTGTGTAAACTGCGGCGTAGAGCTGGAGGCCTCCCTGCGGGAATGTCCGCTGTGCCACACGCCTGTTATTAATCTAAAAGAAGCCGGAAAGGAGTTTCCCCCTTCCCCCTATCCCGTCGACAAAGGACAGGTAGAAGTCGTAAAGAGAAAGGATCTCGGCATCCTGCTCTCCGTTGTGCTGACTGCCACAGGCGCTACCTGCCTGCTGTTAAATCTACTGGTATTCAGCCGGTCCCTCTGGTCTCTTCTGGTGATCGGTATCTGCATCTGCCTGTTTGTGTTCACCTTTCCTGTTGTCTACTACAGCAAAATGCCGTTCTTAGTGTCACTTTTTGCAGACGGGATGGCCGTGGCGGTGTATCTGTACATGATCTCCTATCTCACCCCCTCCGCCACATGGTTCTGGGAACTGGGACTGCCCATTGTCGCACTCGCCACACTGGCTCTGGAGATTTTTACCCTGCTTGCCAAAAAAGTGCCCTTCACGATTCTTTCCGGCGCATTGTGCCTGTTTATCGAGATTCCACTGTTCTGCGCTGCGCTGGAACTGATGATCCGGCGTATGATTCTGTCACCGCTGCGGCTGACATGGTCCGCTGTGGTGCTGACTGTCTGCGTCATCATCGACGTGGCCCTCATCACGATCCTCGTAAAAAAACGTCTGCGCAACGAGGTGCGCAGACGGCTTCACTTCTGAATATTTATTTACTGTACCTCTCTTCCGCGTCTTCCAAAGACGGATATCCGTAGAAAGCGGTTTCATTGGCAATGGTCTGTTTTAACAGGCTCTCACCTCTTTCTCTGGCTTCCTCCGTCTCCTTATGAATCAGCGAAAGCGTCCTCATGGAATAGGTGTAAAGCTCGCCGCGAAGATAGCTCTCCATGGAGGAGCCTGCCATAACACCGTCCTCCGCAGTAGTGGACACCCTGCCCCGCTTGCGCAGGTTCGGGTACTCTTCGGCCATTCTTTCATCCCACTCCAGATTGACCGCTATGATCTGTTCCACAATTTCCTTCTTTTCGGTCACATCGGGAAGATGCGCCTTAATTTCTTCGTATTCTTCCGGGTAGGTGCTCTCCATCATAAAACCGTATTTCTCGAAAATCGGGTTTCTGCCCTCTTTTACCGCCTCATGACAATCCGCCTGATAGCTCAGAAGCACCTCGTCAGAGTATACCATCCACTGGCTCATGCGCATCTTAAAGAAGGTATCGGGATCATCCTGGCAGGATGCCCTGCCGCCTGTATTGTAGACCTGCTGGAACAGCTCCCACTCCATCTGCGCAATGTCAAATATCAACTGTTCGCGTTCACTGACCTGTGCCATGATACTCTTTCCCCTTTCTGTCCAATATTTACTCCTCTTCCGGTTCTGTGGCATCCACATCCGTCTCGCTGCCCGCTGCCGTCAGATACGCCATAATTTCTCTCGGCATGTCGCCGGAAATCGCCTTCGTATACGCCGCGTTGGAGGTGACAAGCGTCTCTCCTTCCACCGTTATGTACATCGCATCGGCGTCATAGTTGGAAACAAACGTATTGACGATGGATGAGATGATGATGCACTCCGCCTCCATGGACATAGTCAGCAGATACTCCCGGAAGCTCCCGGAAAGATCCAGATACAGAAGCTTTCTCCCGTCCTCTTCCCGCTCCTCCATGGAGAGCGCCTTCGAATCCAGCAGGGGCACAATATTATGTTTTGCCAGCGCATTCAAAAGCACATCCGGCGTGACCTCTGCCGGCGTGATTTCCTCCCGCGTCAAGTCGGAATCCATATCCCTTCCGTAACAGATCACCGCCACAGGCGTGTAGTTCTCATCCTCGTTCCCTAAATATGTTTTCTCCTCAGGTTCTTTTTCCCGTACCTCTTCTGTCTCCTTCCGCTCTTCTTCGGTTTCCTCCTCAGATTCTTCCTCCAATAAATATTCCAGAGAATTCACCAGCATATCTTTTGATGACATTTCCGGTACGACGATCTCTCCCGTCGTCACCGCAGCGTCCGCCGCCCTGCCGCAGGCCGTCAACAGCATGACAGCCAAAAGCGCAAGCGCCGCCATGTTTCTCTTTTTCATAATTTTCCTCCCCGAATGCCAATCCCTTGAATCGTTTTATTCTATCACACTGCATCCGAAAAGTAAATTGACTTTTTATGCCTTCACCGCGCGTCCCGACTTAATCACCTCAAGAAGCACAAATTCCCCGTCTGCAATCAGAATATCCGCGCGACGCCCAGCCAGCAGCATACCGCACTCTTCCTCAAGCCCGACTGCCTCCGCCGGATTGCGCGTAGCCGCCCTGACCGCTTCCTCCTTCGGCACACCCATCTGGATCGCCGTTCTCATACAGCCGAACAGACTGGTTGCGCTGCCCGCAATGGTGCCGTCTTTGAGTAATGCCCGGTTCCCTTTCACAATCACCGGCTGGCCACCCAGAGCATATTCTCCGTCCTCCATGCCGGTCGCCATCATGCTGTCGCTAATCAAAATCATCCGCTCTGCCCCGAAAAGCTTAAATGTGCTCTTCACCACGCAGGGATGAATGTGAATGCCGTCGCAGATCAGCTCCGCCCTGGTCTCCTCATTCTCCGCCGCCGCGCCGATCACGCCCGGTTTCCTGTGGGTGAATGGCGGCATCGCATTATACAGATGCGTCACATGATGCGCCCCCGCCTCCATCGCCGCTTTGGCCGTCTCATAATCGGCACAGGTGTGGGCTATGGAAAAGCGGAAATCGCCTCTGCACTCACGGATACAATCCATCGCACCCTCTGTTTCCGGCGCAATCGCCACCATGCGGATCATGCCTTTGGCCGCCTGCTGGAGCCTCTCAAGCATCCGTCTATCCGGCGTTCTGATATAAGCCGGATTCTGCGCACCCTTTTTCTCCTCGGAAATAAAAGGCCCTTCCAGATAAATACCCCGCAGGACATCCTTTAAAGGAACGTCCTCCTCCAGAACTTCCGTCTCCACTGCATCTGCTGCCACCGCACAGATTCCCAGAAGCTGCTCCTCGGAAAGCGTCATGGTCGCCGGACAGATTGTGGTAGTGCCATGGGTCATCTCATAGGACGCGATGGCGCGCAGCGCCTCTGTCGTACCGTCGCAGAAATCATAGCCCGCGCAGCCATGGAAATGAATGTCAACCAGTCCGGGAAGAATGTATGTCTGCGCCTCTTTCTCCGTAAGCGCACCGGCCTCGCACCGCTCCACTCTCTCAATCCGTTCCCCCTCTATCGCCACTTCGCCCGGTTCAAAGCACATCTTCTCCATGTAAACCATCCCTCTGATTATACGCATACCCTCTCTCCTTTCTGGCCTGTTATCGAATATTTCCGGTTTCTGACTCTGCTTAGAGCAGATTCGAAATGCTTCGCCTATCGCGGAAAATCTGCAAGGGCCGCCTCGTCTCCTACCAGAATCACATCGTTGTGAAGCTGTAATACGGATGCCTGCACTTCGGGGGTGATCGGTCCGAGGAAAGCTTTCTTTACGATCTCACGCTTGCCTTCTCCCGTGACAATCACCACGATCTTTTTGGCCTGCATAATGGATCCGATGCCCATAGTATACGCTTCTGTGGGCACTTCATCCATAGAACTGAAAAACCGCGCGTTGGCTTGTCTTGTTGTCTCTGAGAGTGTCACACAGTGGGTCTCTTTCTCAAACGTACTTCCCGGCTCGTTAAAACCGATATGACCATTGTGTCCCAGACCCAGAATCTGCAGATCGACACCTCCGTGAGCCTTTATAATCTCTTCATAATCCCTGCATGCCTTCTCCGAATCCGGCTCCAGGCCGTCCGGCACATAGGTATTCTTCTTATCAATGTTAATGGAATCAAACAGGTGGGTATTCATAAAATAACGGTAGCTCTGGTCATTATCTCCAGCAAGCCCCCTGTATTCATCCAGATTGATGCTGTGCACCCTGGAAAAATCCAGATCTCCCTGTTCGTACCGTCTGATCAGCTCCTCGTAGGTGCCGACAGGCGTAGATCCCGTCGCCAGTCCCAGCACACAGTCAGGTTTCATAATCACCTGCGCCGATATGATGTTCGCGGCCACACGGCTCGCATGGTTGTAATCTGCTGCACAATAAACTCTCATCCTTTACCTCCGTTCTGTTCCGTTCCCCAGTGGGTATTTCGATATTCTCCGGCTGACATTCCCTCCATCTTCTTAAATACGCGGGAAAAATGCGCCAGATCCTGGAATCCAACCTGTTCCGCCACGTCACAGATCCTCAGCGAAGGATCTTTTAACAGTTCCTTCGAGCGGTCCATGCGGGCGCCGTTTAAAATATCCGAAAAAGTTTTTCCTGTATGCTTGTTTAAAAGTTTCGACAGGTGCCACTGGCTGACATACACCTGTTCTGCCACATCGGAGAGCCGCAGCTTCTCCTTTGAATTGCTCCTGATATATTCCAGGGCATTACTGACGATAAAGCTGTTGGCCTCGCTGTTCTCCTCAGTTTCCGGCGGCTCTGCAAGCGCCTCCCCGATTTCTTCCGCCGGCACAAATGTCATTGCCAGCGTTCCCATCTGATCAAGCCGCCTTGTCACAGTGTCAACCGCTTCCTCCAAATCATTCATTTTAGAAGGTTTTAGCAGGAATCTGGACACGCCCAGTTCAATCGCCTGTCTCGCATACTCAAATTCCCGGTATCCCGTCAAAATGATAATCTGCATATCGGGGAACTCCGATTTCAAACCGGCAATCATTTTCAGGCCGTCCATCTTCGGCATACAGATATCCGTAATCACGATATCCGGCCGATTTTCGCGGATCAGCTCCATTCCTTCCTTTCCGTCACCGGCAGTTCCTATCACCTGACAGTTCCAATTCCCCCATGCCATTGTCTTGGACAATCCTTCTACGATCAATGGTTCATCATCGATAATTGCCACTTTGTACATTGCTATCCCCCACATAGTATCACTACTCTAATGATACCGAAATCTCTCCCAAATGTCCATCCGTTCTTTTATCCTACTTCCATATGCAAAACTTCAAACCATTGCGGAGAATGCTTCTTTTCAAGCATTCTCTTATGCGAGACTTAGAACTTCTCCGCGAAGCAGCCCTTGCTGCAAGTGGCTAGAAGTTCTTCTCGCATTAGCCTTTGACCGCTCCCGCTGTCATGCCTTTGATGATCTGCTTTTGCAGACAACAGTACACGATAATGACGGGAACGATGATCAGCGCTACCACAGCCGCCATCAGACCGTAATCGGTTCCCTCCTTGGCACTGATGTTGTTGAGCATCATGGTGATACTGTACATATCCGGCCTTCTCAGGAAGAAGGACTGGGTAAACAGATCATTGTAGCTCCAGAGGAAGGAGAAGATTGCCACCGTCGCAAAAGAGGGCTTTGTCAGAGGCATAATCACCTTAAAGTAAATCTGGAAAGCATTGCAGCCCTCCATGTAAGCCGCCTCCTCCAGCTCGATGGGCAGCCCCTTAATATAACCGGTCAGAACCACCATCGCAAAGGCCATATTTCCGGCGATCTGCGGCAGGATTACCGACAGCATGTTGAGGAACCAGCTTCCCGTGCTTGCGATACCCCATTTGAACTCCATCTGATATACCGAGATGACCGTTGCAAAAGCCGGAAACATCATCGCGCCGACCACAAGGGAATTGATCAGATTCGAACCGCAGAACTTGTATCTGGCAAGGGCATAAGCGCCCATACCCGCAAGCAGCACCACCATCAGAGCCACCATAGTGGAGATAAACAGGCTGCTCTTATACGCCCCGAAAATGTCCGTCGTATCAAACGCTTTTCTAAAGTTCGCGGTCGTAAACAGATCTCCCAGAGGAAGCGCGAAAGAGTTCTCCAGAATCTTGTTTTTAGCCTTGAAAGCGTTCTGTATCACCCAGAGTATCGGATAGACCGTTGTCAACGCCCAAATAATCAAAATCACATACACCACGATCAGTCCGGGTGACATCTTATTTTTCTTCGCCATAGTCTCTCCCTCCTCCTAGTAATCTTTTTCACGGAAAACCGCATTGACAACCTTGGCAAGCACTACACCGAGCACCACAATCAGAACCGCCAGCGCTGCGCCGTAGTCCACGTTCTTAGTCTCCATCGTCTGATAGTACATGTATGTACCGGTCAGAAACGTCGTCTTAAGGGGCATCCCCTTGGGGAACATTACCCAGGGCAGATCGAACACTTTGAGCGCACCGGTAACCGCCAGAACACTGCACGTACAGATCACATTGTGAAGCATCGGAACCGATATGTAGCGCACCCGCTGCAAGGCTGTCGCACCGTCGATTGTGGCCGCCTCATACAGCTCGTCGGAAATGTTGTTCAGTCCCGTAACAAGAATAACAAAGTAGAATCCCACGTACTGCCACATAACCGGCGCCATCATCGTAACAAGGGCGATTCCTTCCGCCTTCCAGTCTGTCAGATCCTGCTTGCCGAGCATTTCCAGAACCTGATTGACCATACCCTTATCACGAAGAAAGATCAGGTTAAACATCAGTCCTAATGCCGTCGCGGAAATCACGATAGGGAAGAAATAGAGCGTTCTGAAAATCTGTTTTCCCCTGCCGATATTGTCAACCATAAGCGCCAGCACGATGGCAATTCCAACCTGTCCCACCAGGGTGACAAGCATCATAATGATCGTATTCTTCACGGAGGTCCACACATGCGGATCGTGCAGCATCTCCTCATAGTTGGTGTACCAAGGCGCGTTAAACTCAGTTGCCGTCGCGCCAAGCTGTTTCAAGTGCATAAAGCTATTGATAATTGTTTTAAAAAACGGATAATAGAGAAACAGCACCATGAACAAAAACGCCGGAAGAAGAAACGCCAGTGCCGGCTTTTTATTTCGATATATATTAGCTCCCATAAGCCACCTCCACACTTTCCCTGAAACTTTTTTTAAAAGGGGCAGGGTAATCCCCCGCCCCTTCAAATACTCCCCTATGTGATTTACTGATTGTGATAAGCCTCAAGTCCTTCTGCTACTGCATCCTCAGCTACCACTCTGCCCGTCACGATCTCAGGCATGCCGTCGAAAGTGGATACGCGGCAGTCGCCTGCGAACAGATCCTGTACCGCACCCGTCAGAGATGTGGTGCCCGCCATCATGTTCATTGCCTTGATCTGCAGAACATTGAATTCAGAAGTGTCAACTTCCGGTGCGTTCTTAAGTGCAGATGCACCGTGCTGTGCAAACTTGGGAACCATCTCGTCAGAAGTCAGATACTCTACAAAGCTGACTGCTGCATCCCTCTTCACAGGATCGTCCCACGCCTTTCTTGTGATAAAGTATCCGGAGGAAAGACCGCCCACCAGATCGGTTGCCTTTCTGTCTCCCTTGCCGGGTACATAGGTTACGTCAAACTTATCTAACTTCGCGGAATCCAGAGTTGCCGGATCGTTAGGGTCGGACTGGCATGCGCCCACGATACCGCCGACTTTCCAGGAACCGTCGATCAGGAATGCAGCCTTGCCTTCCGTAAACATAGCGAAAGTCTCATCGTCTGTTGCGGAGAGCGTGTTCTCCGGGAAGTATCCCAGCTCATACAGCTCTTTGATATCGTTCATGCCCTGCACCCATGCCTGGCCGTTCTCGTCGCCCGCGTTCTCCGGGATCTCCAGATGGGTTGCCGGAGACTGGTTGTTGAAGATCGCAAACTCCCACCAGTAATGAGGGATGTTGCCGAGAGCTGCCGCGATCGGAGCGTAACCCGCTGCCTTGATTTTCTCACAGTCTGCCTTGAACTGATCCATCGTGTAGTCTGCGCCGGGCATTGCCACGCCTGCTGCCTCAAGAATCTCGGTGTTTACAAACATTGCCTCCCAGAAACCGTTTGCCGGCACTGCATATTTTTTATTGTCCACCAAGGACGCTGTGATCAGGTCTTCGTTCATGTTGGACGCGTAGTCGGGATACTCTTCGCGGATCTCGTCGATGGAAACTACCTTGCCCGCCTCGATGAAGCTGTTGGAGTCTGCGCCGTTAAAGAAGAACAGTACATCCGGCTCAGAGCCTGTCTCAAAGTCTGTAGCGACTCTTGTCTTAAAGGTCTCGTCTGCGGTTGCGGAAGTGTCAACTACTGCATTGCCTGTCTCTGCTTCCCAGGCCTTTACCGCGTCCTTATAGTTCTGTGCGTTGGAATCCTCACCTGCGAAGGTGGTGGTTACAACCAGCTCTACAGATCCAGCAGACTCTGCCGCAGGCGCTTCCGCCTCTGCTGCCGGAGCCTCTGCTGGCGCATCCCCTTCTGTGCCGGCCGCTTTTTCAGCCCCGCCGCTGTTTCCGCATGCTGTCACGGATAATACCATAGCGCCTGCCAGCATCGCTGCCATCATTCTTTTTTTCATCATACCCTTATTCCTCCCTTTCCTTTTCAGATCGCTTTATCTGTTGTTTCTTTATGTACTTATCATACTCCGCAAAGGAGGAACATAAAATTGTTGGGATTGTTCTTTTTTGCCTTTTATTGTTCGCTTGGCACATCCATTTTGAGCAAAATTGTGCTGACTGTATCATCATTTTCATTGCCGTCTATAAATAGTCCACAATCCGGCCCGTATATCATCTTCAGTCTCTGGTCAACATTACGAATGCCCAGACTGACACGCTTCTCTTTTGACAGCTCAATGTCCTGCGACAAAATTCTGTCAATCCGCTTTCTGTCCTCTTTTGTCAGATGACCGTTGTCCTCCACCTCGATGCAAAGATACCCGTCCGCCCGCTCAAACAGTCTCAGCTCCAGCTTTCCCTGCTCGGTAATATCCATGCCGTGCTCCACCGCATTCTCCACTATCGGCTGAATAATCAGCCTGGGCACCTGCAGCGACATAAGCCGCTCGTCAATCTGCTTCGTACAACTGAATTTCACCCCGAAGCGCTGGGATATAATATAGAGATAGGCGTCCGCGTAGGCCAGCTCTTCCGCTACGGAATGGAACTGTGCCTCCTTTCGGTTCATCGTCTCCTCCAGCATGGTGGAAAGCGCCTCGATCATACCGCTCACCTTGTTATTACCATTCAGACGCGCCTCCCAATTTATGATCTCCAGTGTATTGTTCAGAAAATGCGGGTTGATCTGTGACTGCAGCGCCATAATCTTTGCATCCCGCAAGGCAACCTCCTCCAGATAAATTCTTTCAAACTGGTTCTTGAGCTGCAGGGACATATGGTTGAAGGACTCCTTCATACGATAAAACTCCTCATTGTCCTCCTCGTTTGCTATCTGTATGCCAAGCTCTCCCTCCCGGACCGTGTCTGCGGCAATGATCAGCTCCCCCAGCGGCACTGTCACCTTCTTATGGAAGAAACGCATCATCTGTACGATCAGTGGAATCATAAACAGAAACAGAATCAGGAAGAAATACTGCATCACTGCCATCTCCGCATAAGTCACACTGTTGTCCAGGCTGATCATAAGCACCATCGTTCCGCCATAGGTTTTGATTCTGCGGTATGCATGCGAGTAGCCGCCGCCCTTGTACTCATACACCGCGTCCTTCTCCCCGAGCACATCCATGATATACGCGTAGTTGTGCTCCGGGCTTCCTTCATTTTTGACAATACCCGGAACAAGCAGTTCTCCGTTCCAGTACAGGGCGGCATCCGCGTAGCCCCATATTCCCGCATAGCTTTTCATCAGGGAATCCTGATCCAGTTCCAGGGTCAGCACAGCGTAGGGCTCAAACTTAGCGGTCACCAGATTCCTGACCATATAAATTTTTCCCTCCACTCCCACTAAGGTGGTTCCCGTATCGAGCGTCTCCGCCACCTTCAATATTTTGTCCCGCGCTTTGGTGTTAAAAAAGCGAATATCCTGATAGGAGCCGCCGTTACTCTCGTTCAGGGCATAATAGCAGCTTCCCGGTTCATTTAATACCACCAGTTCCGCTGTCCTGCAGTTGTCGTCATAGGCATACTGCTGTCTTAAAAATTCTTCTACACTGTTCCTGAATTCCGTGCGATCCTCCACACCCCAGTACTGCCTGTAATATTTCGCAATCACCGCCATATAGGAGGCATTCTTTGACGCGGTCTCACAGTCTTTTAACTGGATCTGCATGATTTCAACCGTCTTTTCAACGGACGACTGGATCGTCTGCTCCACCTGCCCAAGCACATTTCGGGTCATCAGAAAGATGACCCCGCATATCATTAAGAACAACGGCAGAAACCACCCAAACACGAGCCTCCTTACCATGCTCCATCTGAGTGATTTCCGCTTTCTGTTTTCCCTCTTATCTTTTCCTGCCATTCGATTCATGGGTCTCCCATCCTTTTTTCAGCGGTGATCCCGCTTGTCTCACATGGGTTTATTATATCTGGTAATCCCGTTTCCCGCATTCCTTTCTTTTCAATGCAATATCAGGCAGCGTCCCCTTAAGTCTTTCCCAAAAAGACGCTGTCTGATATATAGTTCCTTTCCTTACAGCTCCAGATACTCCTCAAATACCTTGCAGAATGCCGCCGCATCCTTCTTCTCCTTCATTTCACAAAAGATCCGCAGAAGCGGTTCCGTGCCGGAGAATCTGACCGAAATCCAACCGCCGTCCTTCAGGTAAATCTTCAGCCCGTCCATATAGGAAACCTGCTCCACCTCATAGGGAATCTGCGGCAGCTCCTTATCCACCAGCAGCTGCTTCTGGATAGCCTCCTTCTTCTGAGGGCTGAAACGGTAATCCCGTTCCTCCAATGCCATGCCGCCAAACTCCCTGCGGATCGTCTCCATAATCTCGGAGAGCTTCATGCCTGTCACTGCGATCATCTCCACCAGAAGCGCGGATGCATAAATGCCGTCCTTGCCCTTGATGTGTCCCCTCACCGCCATACCGCCGGAGGACTCGCCGCCGATGATGGCATCCGCCTCAAACATCTTTGCTGAGATGTGCTTAAATCCAACGGGAACCTCGTAACACTTCTCCCCAAAGCTTTCGGCCACCCTGTCCAGCAGATGGGTGGTGCAGATATTTCTCACGGCCGGCCCGTGCCAGCCCTTATATTTCACCAGATAATAGTACAGCAGAACCAGAATATCGTTTGGATGCAGGAAATTACCCTGGTCGTCAATCACGCCTATTCGGTCCGCATCGCCGTCCGTGGCAAGACCCAGATCACAACGCCTGTCAATTACATAGTTCTGCAGGGCGCGCAGGGTCTCCGCCGTGGGGGCTGGAAGCTTACCGCCAAAAAGCGTATCGTGCCTTTCGTGGATGGTCTCCACCTCACATCTTGCCGTCATCAGAATCGTTTTCAGGGAAGTCTCGCTCACCCCGTACATAGGATCAAGCGCAATGCGCAATCCCCTCGTCTTGATCTTTTCCATATCCACCGTGTCGATGATACTGTCCAGATACTCGTTGAGCGGATAGATCTCCTCGATCAGTCCCTTCTCAATGCCTTCCGCGTAGTTCATATCGTCCACAGGAATATCCGTCACCTCGTTGATGTAACGCTCGATATCGGCTGTCTGCACCTCGTCCGCATCCCTGCCGCCAGAGGTAAACACCTTGATGCCATTGTAGACCGCCGGGTTATGGCTTGCCGTAATCATCATACCGTAGTGGTATTCATGCTTCATCACATAGAACATCACAAGAGGCGTGGGCGCCGATTTATTGATCAGGCTGGCCTTGATCCCTTCCGCCGCAAACACCTGCGCCGCCCACTGCATGGCCTCCTTTGACAGAAAACGTCTGTCATAGCCCAATACAATCCCTTCATGTGCCACTTTTTCCTCCCGCATCTTATCGCAGATGGCTCTGGATAAAATCTGGATATTCTCCTTTGTAAACTCATCCCCGATCACGGCTCTCCAGCCGCCTGTCCCAAACTTAATCATTGTATACCCTCCTTCTTATCCTGTCGCTGCTTACCGATCCATCATCTTCTGCTCCACGCATTTTCTAAAGCGCTTCATCACTGCCTGCTCACGCTCCCATGACAATTTCCACCATGTGCCTGCTGCCTGCTTCCGCAGGAAGAATTTTGTCTGTCTTCACGCCGTCCACGCTGATTTCCCTGACGCCCTTCATCACACCGTCGGGATTGCTCACATGGATCTCATAGGTCGCACCCCGGAATCCCCGGACTGCACGGAACTCTTTCCAGTCCGCCGGAATGCACGGATCCACAACCAGACTGTCGTAATCCGGCCGGATGCCCAGCATATACCGGGTAGCCGAGAAGTATGACCAGCCGCCGGAACCTGTCATAAATGGATGTCTGGCCCTGCCGTAGGCACTGTGATCCCTGCCCATGATAAACTGACAGTAGGAATAAGGCTCAGACTCTCTCACCTCAATCCGGTCATTCTGGTGGTAAGGACAGAGCGCATCATAAAACTTCATCGCCAGGTCACCCCTGCCTCTCAGACATGCCGCCGCCCATGCCCAGGGATTCGGATGGGAGAAAATGGCTCCGTTTTCCTTCACGCCCGGGTACACCCTCGTGACGAAACCGATATCGTCATCCGGCACTGTGTAGGAGGGCGTGTTCAGTAAAAGCCCGTACGGTGTGTAGAGGTACTTGTCGATAGCGGCAAGTGCGGCATCTGCCTTCTCCCCATCGGCCGCCCCGGAAAGAACTGCCCACGCATTGGATTCCAGATGCACTTTTCCCTCCTCATCCGCCTGTGTACCGATCTTTTTCCCGTTTGCCGTGATGCCTCTGATAAACCATTCGCCGTCCCAGAGCTGCGTATTGCACACTTCCCTGACCCGCTCTGCGGTCTTTGTATATATTTCTGCGTCCGCAGTATTGCCCAGACGCTCTGCAAGCTCTATGAACTGTACCAGCGCCCAGTAGTGCAGGAAGCTGACCATCGCGCTCTCACCGCCGCCAAGGTTCAGGCAGTCATTCCAGTCCGCCCGCAGCCCCTTGCAGATGCCGGTCCGTCCTACCTGTTCTGCGGAGAAATCCAAAATCCGTTTCAAGTGCTGGTAAACCGACTCCGTCTCCTTCTTCCCCTCCAGGAACGTGTCCGCATAGGGAAGCTGCACGAAGGCAAAACCAAGATCTCCCGTCTCTTTGATATATTCCGTCACCGCCGCCACCAGCCAGAGCGCATCATCGGAGCAGGCGTCCTTCAGCCCGTGGATGATACTGTTCCTGTCAGGCTCCGGAATCACTGTGGGGGATTTGAACGGCTTTGCGCCTGTATTTTCCATAAACCACTCCGGCTGAAACAAATGCAGACCATAACCCGCGCTCGTCAGCCCGCAAAGAAGCTGCTCAATCCGCTCCCGGCACTTATCCGGGTTGGAGTGGGGAATCGTCATGGCGTCCTGCGCCGTGTCACGATAGCCAAGCCCCACTCTGCCTCCCACCTCGATAAAGGAGGCAAACCGGGAGAACATCACGTTGATCTCCGCCTGGTACAGCGTCCATGTGTTGAGCAGGGTATTCATCCCTTCGTTGGGCGTCTGTACCTGTAATTTGGAGCACTTCTCTTCCCAATAGTTTCTCAGATCTTCAAAGGCCCTGTCAACAGTCCTGTGATCCGTATACTTCGCACGGACACGCTTCCCCTCTTCTCTTCTGCCCTCACCGAGCATGAAGATAAGACGAACTTCCTCACCCGGCTGCAGGATCAGATTCTTCTGCAGACTGCCGCAATGGTTTCCGCCCTTCTCACAGGAGGAGGAACACTTGCCCGCAGCCACCGCCGCCGGGTTTGACTCCGTATTATAAGTGCCAAGGAACCGATCCCTCATACAGTCGAATCCATCCGGCGTAAAGTCCGCCGTAAAATACTGATATCCTTCCTCCTCATAAAACAAATCTTCCTCGATGATTCCGTCCTCGTAGGACGCACCCGCACAGTACAGGCTCATCTGGAAATTCTGATTGTCGATCATAATGTGGTGGAAGGAAAATTCCAGATAGGAGAAAAGGCTCAGATTCCTCTCCCTGTCTCCCGTGTTTTTCACCTTCACGTCCCAGAGCTGTACCGCCTCGCCTCTGGGAATAAACATGGTCTGTGACGCCTGTATCCCTTCATATTCACACGCATATGTCGTGTAGGACATGCCGTGACGACAAGTATACTTCGCCCGGTCCAGCGGCTTGCCCACCGGCTGCCAGGATATGGACCAGTAGTCCGCATTATCATTGTCCCGCAGATATACATAAAAGCCCGGCCTGTCCATGGGCACTGCATTTCCCCGGAACCGGCTGATCCTGTGGTACTCCGGCGTCTTATAAAAGAGATAACCGCCAGCCGTATGGTTCACCACTGCCGCCATATCTTCCACGCCGAGATAATTCGTCCAGGAACAGGGCAGATCCACCCTGTCGATGACGTACTCCCTGTTTTCATTGTCAAAATATCCGTATCTCATATACCCCCCTGTTCTAAGACGTCTCTTCGACGTCTTCTGCCCCTTTCTGCATTCCTATTTTCAATTATAAAGGACACTTCCACTCTTGGAAATGTCCTGTTCTGTGATAATTTGACTTTTCTTGTTTTTTTATAAAGGCGGGACGGGATGCTCCGCTTTCTGGCTCTGCCCTCTCTGACGTATAAGCAGGCTTGAAATGCTTCGCATTCCAAGCTCGCGTTGCTCGCCATAAATCGGCACAGACAGGCTTGCGTGCGAGCACGCATCTTGGCTCTGCCGCTTTCTGGCTCTGCTTATACGCGCAAAAAAAGACACCGCCGAAGCGATGTCTTAAGTGCGTGCAGGAAAAGAGACTTGAACTCTCATGGTATTGCTACCACACGGACCTGAACCGTGCGCGTCTGCCAATTCCGCCATTCCTGCGAACAAATGTTATTTTAGCGTTTTTTTTGTCTAATGTCAAGCCCTTATGATAAAATCTTTTTAAAACTTTTTCTGCAACCTTTTTTCCCTGCATACGATCTAATCTATATCAGACATAACCGGCAGCGCGCGCATATCTGCCATGTCGATGACCTCGCGGGAAAATAACGAAAGGAAAAGACACCGATGAAGGAAGATACCATCAAGCTCGTAAAGCGGGCCATCAAAGGCAATATGGACGCCTATGGTAAGTTAATTGCCGAATACCAAATCTACCTATACAAAACAGCCTTTTTATATGTAAAAAACGAAGCGGATTCTCTGGACGCCGTGCAGGAATGCGTCATAAAAGGCATGCTCGGCATTGAAAAGCTGAGGGAGCCGCGTTACTTTAAAACCTGGATTACAAAGATTCTTCTCAACTGTATCTGGCAGGAGCGGAAGGCGGTTCCTACCATTTCTCTGGAAGAATACGTTGAAAAAGGGTGTGAAAATTATCTGATCGAAGAGAAAGTCGATCTGTATGACGCCATTGATTCGTTGAAGGATCAGTACAAAACGGTAATCATACTCTTTTATTTCCAGGAATTGAAAATCAAAGAGATCGCACAGGTTCTGGATATTCCTGAAGGAAGCGTCAAGGCAAATCTGTACCGCGCGAAAAAGCAGCTTGGCAAGTGTCTCACAGGCGGTACAGATGAAAAAAAGGAGGTAAAACGCTATGCAAAATGATAAGTTTGATGCAATCCCCATCCCCGAAGAATTGAATCAGGCTGTAAGAGCCGGTATCAAAGAAGGCCTCCGCCAGAGAAGGAAACTTTGCCGCAGAAGAACCGCTTTCCGCTACAGTGCCGCGGCTGCCGGCATTCTGGCTGCCCTCTGTGCCGGAATGCTTCTGGCATCCAATCCCGTGCTTGCCGCAAAACTGCCTCTGATCGGACGCATCTTTTCCCTTGTTCAGGAAAAGGTCAGTTATAAAGGCCGCTTCAGCGATGACGCAGAAATTTATATCAAGGACGGTTCCTCAGAAACGCCGTCCGGCAGCGAGAAACACGCCGTCCCTTCAAAGTCTGATAATATGGCTGGGAAGCAGACGGAAAATCTCCTCGTGCAGACCTCCGGCGGGCTGACCGTCACTGTCTCAGAGACTAACTGCTCCGCGCAGGCACTGTATCTGGCGCTCTGTATTGAAAACGAGGAGGCTTTTCCCGCAGATTTTATCAAGACCAAAAATATGGACGGGTATCTACCGGACTATGACTCACTCTCTCTGGAAACCAACTCCTACTATAATGTGCCGGGTCTTACCAAAAAGGACCGCCCCGCAGGCGGCGGATATCCTACGCCCTACTATATAGAAGGCCAGTTTGTGGACGACCATACGTTTACCGGCATCATCCGGGTTTCTCTGGACGAAGACTTGAGAAGCAGCGCAGCTGCAGGCACCGATACCACTCTGTCCTCGGACAAAAAAAACACTGCGCTTCCGGCAGAATTCATGTACTACCTTGAAATCTCGGATATTTACGCCGATCTGCTCCAGTATGAGGAAACGTATGCCACGGATCCCGAGACCCATGAGCAGATGGCCCTGTCGGAACCGCTGAAAAAGCATTATAAAGGCAAATGGAATTTTGCTATTCCCGTCTCCATGAACAAAGGCGACGCCCAAACAGTCAACATTAACAAGAAGAACGAAAACGGCATCGGAATCGGCTCCGTAGAAAAGACGAATTTTGAGATCAAAGCAGAGCTTCTGCTCCCGGAAGACGCGCAGCCATACGACTACATTGTGGCAGTCTGTGATGCAGACGGAAAACGGCTGGAAAGCCAGGGTGACAATTCCGAAGTTTTTTCCACCTACGGCAGGGATACCCAGACCGTGTATGTCTATGTGTGTGATTATATCAAGTATATGGATGAATTAAAGGGGGATGACCGCAAGCTCGCGGAAAACGCTCTGTTTGAAACAGAGGTACATTTTAAGTAACCGTGAGAATGGAGGCGGCCTGTTCAAAGTCCGCCTCCCTCTTTCCTGCTTTCTCTGGATTCGTCAAAATTCGGAAAATAATTTTGAAAAACATCTTGACTTTTGGAGCTTTCAATAGTAATATATTATTTGCGTTGTGAACGTATGCGGAAGTGCTGGAATTGGCAGACAGGCTAGACTAAGGATCTAGTGGTGGGTTCATCGTGTGGGTTCAAGTCCCATCTTCCGCAGTCTTGTTAGAGGGCTGAAAGCGTTGATTTTACAGGGTTTTCGGCTCTTTTTATTTTTGCGAATGGGATGATGTTTTGGTCACTTTGGTCACTTTTTGCATCATTTTGTGGGTCTAAGGCATTTAAAACCTTATTATCTGTTTCTGCACTGTTCTCAATATTATAGATATAATGTTTCAAGGTAGTTGACTCGTCAGCATGACCTAACATATCTTTTACAATGCTCAGATTAACACCATTATGCAGTAATGTTGATGCATACGTCTTTCTGATCTTGTGCATCGTCTTCACCGGAATCCCTATATATTCACATCCTCTTTTTATTTGGGTATCTACGGCATCCGGCGTAAGGCATCTTCCATCCCGCACAAATAGAAAATCTTCATACTTATGTCCATATTCTTCATTGATCATCTCAACCCTTTTGATGAGTTTCTGCGCTTTTTCCGTTAAAGGAAGCCACCTGTCACCATCTTCTGACTTGGTATAGTCCACAACATGAAAGCCTTTGCTCTTCATTTGATTAAGGTCACTTGTATCAAATTCTTCTACAAGCTGCCTATGTATATGAATCCTGTTGCCGACAATATCTGATTTACAAATGGCAAGCATTTCTCCTTTTCGCGTACCCAACTCAAAATCAAGCATGACTGCTAACGGTGCTGTGTTAGACGGATTATTTTTCAACCGCCTCTCCATCTCATCAAGAAGCCGCTCTTTTTCATCAGCCTGAAAGACCTCTTTTTCACTTGGCTTTTTACTTCCACTAACGAACTTCTTCCTATTGATTTTAACACGGTAAGGATTCTTCTCAATATATTCAGCATCAACAGCATATTCCAAAGTCTGTTTCAAGATGCCACACATATTATAAAAGGCTTTCTTTTTAAGATTATGTTTCCCTAATATTGTATTGAAGAAATCATCCACATTAATTTTGGTTAGATTTTGCACTGATATAGCAATAAACTCTTTCTCAGGTTCATAAAACCGCGCCCAATCAGCCATCATCCGTTTAATCGTGCCACTGCCGACTTCGTTTGACTTATGCTTCATGAACTCATAGAACATGCTTTTTATCGAATAATCCTTCTTCTCCATGTCCTCATGTTCACTTTGCATAGATGAATAAAAATCACAAATGACATCTTCTAAATCTCTTTTCCTTTTTCTCTTTATTTTCTTACGCTTGTTCGATTTAGAATCATCTGGCAGATAGCTGTACCAAACATCTTCTTTTTCATTATGCCATATCGAGTATTGATGTCGTTTTAATATCTCCTCTCTTTTCTTCATTTCAACTTGCTCTTGCACATATGCTAAGTCA